>ENA-UOXO01000001-UOXO01000001.1-mixed-culture-metagenome-genome-assembly--contig:-NODE-1-length-263584-cov-33.235655_pt1 | contig 263584 bp, 257 predicted proteins | sample MGYA00238162_ERZ761640 | MGnify/ENA primary metagenome ERZ761640 (study PRJEB28914, sample SAMN08778297) | mixed culture metagenome | isolation source: Freshwater growth medium | place: USA...
GGTAGCTGGGTCGTCGACAAATTCGTCGAAGGCGTTCGTCTTTACCAAAGCTTTGGATCGTATGAAGACGCAGAAGCGTGGCTCACTCGGGAACTAGAGGCACTACGGCAGACGCGCGTCCATGGTGCCACCCCCCAGATTACCTTTGACCAAGCTGCAGGGCGCTTCATTGAAGAGAATGCGCATATGGCGTCAGTGGAGTCGTCTGGCTATCACCTGAAGGCCGTGATGCCCTACATTGGCGACCTTCTGCTTGAGCAAGTTCATTCAGGAACACTGCAGCCTTTCATTGATGCTCGACGCGAGGCAAAGATCTCACACAAATCGATCAATTTGAGCCTGGGCGCGGTGCGTCGAGTCCTCAATCTGGCAGCGGGAACTTGGCGCGATCCCGAGTCGGGCAAACCTTGGCTGGTCTCTGCCCCCCTGATCACCATGTTGCCTTTGATAGGTCATCAGCGTCCTCCACGGCCGATCACTTGGGACGAGCAGGCGCATTTGCTGAAGGAGTTGCCGAAGCATCTTCACGACATGGCGCTGTTTACTCTGCACAGTGGCGTGCGAGACGATGTGGTTTGCAATCTCCAATGGGCTTGGGAGATCCCAGTGCCGGAGCTCAACATCTCAGTTTTCGAGACCCCGCCAGAAAACGTCAAGGGGCGCCGCACTTCAAAGCTGGTGGTGTGCAACAGCATTTCCCAGGCCGTGATTGAAGAAGCGCGGGGGCACCACCCGACCCACGTTTTCGCGATGTCTTGGCGCCACCGTGAACTTGGACCAATCAAGGCCATGAACAACAGCGCGTGGCAAGCAGCGCGCTCAAGGGCGGGTCTGGGCGATCTGCATGTCCACGACCTTCGCCATACGGTGGGCATGCGACTGCGTGAGGCTGGCGTCAGTGAGTCGACCCGGCGGGACGTCCTGTGGCACAGCAATCGCTCCGTTACGGACCACTACTCCATGGCCCAGATCCGAGAGATTCACGAAGCTCTGGAGAAGATCACAAAGCCGACCAACGGCTGGAACAAGAGCCTCCAGGCGCTGAAAGCGGAGCATGCGCTGCGGAAAGCCGGCACACGAACTTGAGCCTCGGATGCTGATGATCAATTCCGAGTCCCGCAAAAGTCCCGCAGCAAAGAAAAACGGGCTAGCTCTTTTGGAGCTAACCCGTTGTTCTAGAACGATGTTCTGGTGCGGCTGGCAGGAATTGAACCCACGACCCCTTGGTTCGTAGCCAAGTACTCTATCCAACTGAGCTACAGCCGCGAAGCCTCGAATTATAGCAGGGTTTTTGGTAGGCCGTGTTGGACTTGAACCAACGACCAAAGGATTATGAGTCCTCTGCTCTAACCAACTGAGCTAACGGCCCTTCGCAAGCGGATTGTAGGGGTCGCTGCGAGCCGTTCTATTTGTTGTGGCTCAGCGCGTTGCCCACGAGCTTGGCCGTCACGTCCACGATCTGGATCATGCGCTCGTAGGGCATGCGCTGGGGGCCAATGACGCCCAGCGTGCCGACAATCTGGCCATCGACTTCGTAGGGCGCGGTCACGACCGACAGGTCTTCGTACGGCACGACCTGGCTTTCTCCACCGATGTAGATGCGCACGCCGTCGGCCTGGGCCGACACATCGAGCAGGCGGATGAGTTGGGTCTTTTGTTCGAACAGGTCGAACATGCGGCGCAGATTGCCCATGTCGCTGGAAAACTCCGTCACCGACAGCAGGTTGCGTTCCCCCGACACCACCACTTCGTCCTGCGCCGCGTCGCCTTCGGCGCCAATGTCCACCGCCGCCTTCATGAGGTCGGCGATCTCGCCGCGCAAGGCGTCGACCTCGTTCTTCAGGCGTTCGCGCACAGCCTCCATGGTCAGGCCCGAATAATGGCTGTTGAGGAAATTGGCGGCTTCGAGCAGTTGCGACTGGGTGAACGTGGCCTGCGTGTGGATGATGCGGTTCTGCACCTCGCCTTCTGGGGAGACGATGATCACCAGCACGCGGCGCTCGGACAGGCTCAGGAATTCGATGTGGCGAAACACCGAGGCGCGGCGCGGGGACGTGATGACGCCCACGAACTGCGACAGGCTCGACAGCATGTTGGCCGCGTGGCTGATGACGCGGTGGGGCTGGCCGGCCTCGATACCCGGCGCCGTCATCTCGCTCACAGGCGACAGTCCTTCGCGGCGCACCGTGAGCATGGTGTCGACAAACAGGCGGTAGCCGCGCGCCGTCGGGATGCGCCCGGCCGAGGTGTGCGGGCTGGCGATCAGGCCGAGTTCTTCCAGATCGCTCATCACATTGCGGATGGTGGCCGGCGAGAGCTCCATGCCCGCCGCACGCGCCAGGGTGCGCGAGCCCACGGGCTGGCCGTCGGCGATGTATCGCTCGACGAGGGTTTTGAGCAGCAGCTTCGCGCGGTCGTCCAACATCGTTTCATTTTACGGAGAGACCGGTGCCCGGTACGGTTCGCAGGCGAGGGTTTTCGGGCAATCCACCACAGACAGGCTATGTTGTAATTTGGGCATGAGCATGCCCCCCGACACACGGTCCACACCCTCCCGAACGGACCGTCCCTTGCGCTTCGCGCATGTGGTCATCGTCGGCAAATACCACGCACCCGGGTCGCGCGACGCGGTGGACGAGATCGCCCACTTCCTGCACGACCAAGGTTGCGATGTGTCGATCGAGCAGGAAACCGCCTTCAACACCGGACTCACCCAGTACCCGGCGCTCACCGTGCCCGAAATGGGTCAGCACTGCGACCTGGCCCTGGTGGTGGGCGGTGACGGCACGATGCTGGGCATCGGACGCCAGCTGGCGCGCTACGGTGTACCGCTGGTGGGCATCAACCAGGGACGCCTGGGTTTCATCACCGACATCCCTTTTGAAGACTTCCGCGACAAGCTGCGCCCCATCCTGCGCGGCGCGTTTGAGGACGACCCACGCTCGCTCATGGCCGCGGGCGTGTGGCGCGATGGCCGCAGCGTGTTCGAGGCCACCGCCCTCAACGACGTGGTGGTCAACCGCGGTGGTGCGGCCAGCATGATCGAACTGCGGGTGGAGGTGGACGGGCACTTCGTGGCCAATCAGCGCGCCGACGGCTTGATCATTGCCTCGCCCACCGGCTCCACCGCTTACGCCTTGTCGGCTGGCGGCCCCTTGCTCCACCCGGCCATCGGCGGTTGGTTGATGGTGCCGATTGCACCGCACACCTTGTCGAACCGGCCGGTGGTGTTGCCCGGCCATTGTGAGATCGCCATGGAGATTGTTTCAGGCAAAGAGGCCAGCGCCAATTTCGACATGCAGTCCTTCACCAGCCTGCTGCCCGGCGACCGCATCGTGGTCCGCCGCTCCGAGCATGCCCTTCGCCTGCTGCACCCGGTCGGCTGGAGCTACTTCGACACCTTGCGGAAAAAACTCCACTGGAACGAAGGCGTCTGAGGAACCGGCAGAATCCGGCCTGTCCCCAACCTCACACACCCCGACATGAGCCTCCGCCGCATCGCCTTGCGCGACTTCGTCATCGTGCAATCCCTCGACCTGGAACTCGACCAGGGCTTTGGCGTACTCACAGGCGAAACCGGTGCGGGAAAATCGATTCTCATCGACGCACTCCAGTTGGCGCTGGGCGCGCGTGCCGAGAGCGGTGTGGTGCGCGAAGGCGCTGCGCGTTGCGAAATCGCTGCCGAATTCGACGCACTCCCCTCCGTCACACCCTGGCTGGAGGAGCACGGTTTCCCGGTCGACGACAGCCTGCTCTTGCGCCGCACCGTGGACACCGAAGGCCGCAGTCGCGCCTGGATCAATGGCAGCGCCGCCACCATGGCCCAGCTCAAGGCCCTGGCCGACGGTCTGGTCGACATCCACGGCCAACACGCCTGGCAGAGCCTCACACGGGCGGAAGCCGTGCGCGACCTGCTCGACGCCTACGCCGGCATCGACACCCAGGCAGCCGCCCTCGCCTGGTCGCACTGGCGCCACCAGCGCAAGGCGCTGGACAACGCCACCGAGAAACAGAACACACTGCAGCAGGAAAGCGAACGCTTGTCCTGGCAGATCATCGAGCTCGACAAGCTCTCTCCCCTGACGGGCGAGTGGGAAGAACTGAACACACAACACAGCCGCCTGGCCAACGCGCAAGGTCTGCTGGACGCCGCTCAAGCAGCCGTCACTGCCCTGGACGATGAAGAATCCAATGCCGCAGCGCTGATCCACCGTGCGCTGACGGCGCTGCAGGCACAAGCCCACATCGAGCCGCGTTTTGCAGACGGCATCGCCGCGCTGGAAGCCGCTCTCGCCCAAGTGCAGGACACGGTGCACAACCTGCACCAGTACACGCGCCACACCGACCAGGACCCCTCCAGTCTGGAAGCGCTCGACCAGCGCCTGGCGCAATGGGTGTCGCTGGCGCGCCGTTACCGCCGCAACCCCGAAGAATTGGCCGATGTGCTGGCGCAATGGAAGCGTGAACTCACCACCATCGACCAGGCGCTGGATCTGGACGCGCTCCAACAAGCCGAGCGGTCGGCCTGGAAATCCTTCAACACCGAGGTGCTGGGCATCACCAAGGAACGCCAGAAGGCAGCGCCCAAACTGTCGAAGGCGGTCACGCAGAGCATGCAGACCCTGGGCATGCAGGGCGGCGTGTTCGAAGTGGCTTTGCTGCGCCTCGATGAACCCCAGGCGCACGGCTGGGAACAGGTTGAATTCCGGGTGGCGGGCCATGCGGGCGCCACACCCAAACCGGTGGGCAAGGTGGCCTCGGGCGGTGAACTCTCGCGCATCGCGCTCGCCATCTCGGTGGTCACCAGCCGCCTCGGACAAGCGCCCACCTTGATCTTTGACGAAGTGGACTCCGGCATCGGTGGCGCTGTGGCACACACCGTGGGCCAATTGTTGCGCCAGCTCGGACGCGACCGCCAGGTGCTGGCCGTGACCCACCTGCCCCAGGTGGCGGCGTGTGCCGACCACCACCTGCTGGTGAGCAAACAGATGGTGGGCAAACAAACACTGAGCACGGTGGCGCCGATCGGACACGAAGCACGGGTGGTCGAGCTCGCGCGCATGCTGGGTGGCAGCGGGAAGTCGGAGATTTCGCTGGCGCACGCCCGCGAACTCCTCTCGGCGTGATCGCTCCAACCGCCATGACATCAACAAACGACGCCCCGATCCACCTGGTGCTGATCACCGGCATGTCCGGCTCGGGCAAATCGGTCGCACTCACCGCGCTGGAGGACGTGGGCTTTTATTGCGTGGACAACCTGCCACCCGAATTGCTCGAGGCCTTCATCGAACTCGAACAGAGCCACAAAGCCAGCAAGGTCGCGATTGCCATGGACGTGCGCAGCGCGGGCTCATTGCCGGGCTTGCCCAAGCGGCTGGCACAACTTCAGCACCACGCGCAGCGTCCGGTGAACCTCACGACGGTCTTCCTCGACGCGACCACCGACACGCTGGTGCGCCGGTTTTCGGAAACGCGGCGCCTGCATCCGCTCTCGCTCAAGCAGTTCAACGACCAGCACCGCGCCCTGACCGACGCCATCGAGCAGGAACGGGAGCTGCTGGCCGAACTTCGAGACCAGGCACTGGTGCTCGACACCAGCCTGATCCGTCCCACGCACCTGCGCAGCCAGATCAAGGACCTGCTGGGTGCCACGCAAGCGCCACTCACGCTCGTGTTCGAGTCCTTCGCGTTCAAGCGCGGCATTCCGATGGACGCCGACTTCGTGTTCGATGTGCGCATGCTGGCCAACCCACACTACGAACCCCACCTCAAACCACTGACCGGCCGCGACGCAGCGGTGGCCGCCTACCTGAACGCGCAGCCGGAGGTGCGGCAGATGGAGCAGCAGATCACCGATTTTCTGGCGCACTGGCTGCCGCAAATGCTGCGCGACCACCGCAGCTATGTGACCGTGGCCGTTGGCTGCACCGGCGGGCAGCACCGCTCCGTGTACCTGGTGGAGCAACTCGCGCGAGCGTTCGGCGCGGATTGGTCAACGCGAGTGAGGCACCGCGAATCCGACAGCTGGCCAACACCGATGGTGCCCGGCGTTTAAGTCTGCGCAAACAGATCGGGCGTCTGCAAGGCCTGCAACAGCAGCTTCACAGGTGTGGGCAAGCCATGCTGGCCCAGGCGGGCAGCGTCCACCCATCGGCCTTCGGGCAATTCGCCGGGCATCGGCGCCGACGTCAGTTCCAGCAACAGGGGGTGCAATCGCAACTCACGGTGGGTGAGGCTGTGCGAGACAGCGTCCAGCGCGACCAGTCGATCCACCCAGGCTGAGGGCAAGCCAGCGTGGGCGGCCTGCTCGCTTTCAAACACCGGCGGGCAATACAGCCCGGCCCAGATGCCGCTGGCAGGTCGGCGCTGCAACCAGAAGCGCTCGGGTCCGTCGGCGAGCTTCACCAGCAGCAACCACCAGCTTTCATGGCGGCGCTTCAAGGTGCGGGACTTCACCGGAAACCGCTGCGGCTCACCCGCTTGGAGGCCCCGGCAAATGCCCTGCATGGGGCACTGCCCGCAGGCCGGACGGCTGCGTGTGCAGACCGTTGCGCCCAGGTCCATCAGGCCTTGTGTGTAGGCGGTCATGTCGTCGGCAGCCGGGTTGTCCGGCAACAGCGCCTGCGCCAACGCCCACAACGCGCGTTGGGATTTTGTCTGAGCCAGATCGCCTTCAAACGCGAGCAAGCGCGTGAGCACCCTGCGCACATTGCCGTCCACGATGGACACGCGCTCGCCAAAACAGAACGATGCGATGGCGGCCGCGGTGGATGCACCGATGCCGGGCAAGGTTTCGAGCCCGGCGGCCGTTGAAGGGAACTCACCGCCGTGCTGCTCGACCACCGCCTGCGCGCAACGGTGAAGGTTGCGAGCGCGGCTGTAATAGCCGAGGCCGCTCCACAACGCCATGACCTCATCGGCTTCAGCGGCGGCCAAGGCCTGCACGTCGGGGAATCGCTCCAGGAATCGCGCGTAGTAGCCCAGCACGGTGCTCACCTGGGTCTGCTGCAGCATGACCTCGGACAGCCACACGCGGTAAGGATCGCGACTGCCCTGCCAGGGCATGCCGCTGCGCCCGGCGCGGCGTTGCCACTCGATCAACAGGGGTGCAAAGTCGCGAGGCAAGTCGACCCGTTGGCCGACGACGCCGCTCATGCCGCCAGGGCTTCGGCGGGTTCTTCGTCCGGCGCGGCCATCAGGTGGTCCGTCAGCTCGGACAACTTGGTGTCCAGCAGATTGAGCTTGACCTGGTGCGTCTGCAGTTCGCGGATGCGCTCGTCAAGTCCCCCCGCCGCTTGCTGGATGCGTGACACCGCTTCAATGCGCCGGGTGAAGTTGCGTCGGCGTTCGCGCAGTTGGGCATCCAACTGTGCCGCTGCCGATTTGTTCCACAGCTCCACCTCGTTGACCGCGGTGTCGTACACCACGCGCAAGCGGCTCATGAGCGCGCGCGCCAGGCGTTCGGCAAATTCGGGATTGGCCAACTTGAGCGCGTTGCCCAGGCTCAGGTACTGCAGGTGGCTCTTCTCGATCAGGTCGAGGTCTTTCACATACTGGGCCAGCTGGGGCGGCATGGGCGCCTGCAACGAAAAGCCGTACTCGGCGTTCAGGCTCTTGAAACTGCCTTCCAACATGGACTGGATGTCGCCCGCCATGCCGTCGGCCTTGTGCATGTCAGCGCGCAGCCGGTCAAAGGTGTGGTCGTACGCGCGGCGCACGCCCAACTTGATGCCCGGCTGGCGCAGCGCCTTGGCCAACACCGCCACCTCGGTCTTGAGGTGGGTGGCACTCAACATGGCGAACAGGTCTTTGAGCAAGCGCAAGTGCACCGAACGCACCGCCTGGATCTTGGCACCACTGGCATCAAAATCGGCCTGTTCCTGCTCGATGCGCAGACGCATCTGCTTGATCACGCCGGCGTTCTTGCCGCGCAAGCCTTCAAGCTCCTGGATTTGCTCGACGAGGTCGCGCGAGCGGGTGTGCACCATGCGCGTGGTCTCTACCCGCAAGGACTGGATGCCGGTGGCCACCGCCGCGCTCAGGATTTTGCGCCGCTGACCCAGCAGGTCCACACCGAGTGCCGTTTCCAGCTCCATCAGGTTGCTGGCCTCGAGCAGTTTCTTGTCGCGATGCACCTTGGCCAGCAGGCCTTTTTGTGCAGACACCGCCAGCACCTGGCGCGGCGAAAGTCCGAGGATCTCGGCCGAGTCGGTGCGCTGCGATGCGATTTGCAACTGCACCTGCTCGGGGGAGCTCAGCGCGTCCCACATGGTGTCGATCTTGTTGAGCACCACCAGCCGCGACTCTTTGCCTTCACCCAGCACCGACAGGTGCTGGCGCCAGATGGTCAGATCGGACTTGGTCACGCCGGTGTCGGCCGCCAGGATGAACACCACCGCTTGGGCCTGCGGCAGCAGGCTGACGGTGAGTTCGGGTTCGGCACCAATCGCATTCAATCCCGGCGTGTCCAGAATCACCAGACCTTGTTTGAGCAGCGGGTGCGCCATGTTGATCAAGGCGTGGCGCCACTTGGGCACCTCCACTGTGCCGTCGGCAGCGGTCAGCGGATTGTCTTCAGGCGCTTCATCGCTCCAGAAACCCAGACCGCGTGCTTCGTCCAGCGTCACGCGCCGCACCTCGGCCACTTTCTGGATCGCACTCGCCAGTTGCTTGGGATCGTTCACGTCCAGATCGATGCGCTCCCACTTGTCGGGAGCGTTGCGCCAATCGAGCAAGGAGAGGGGCTGCAAACGGGTCTCGATGGGCAGCAGGCGCAGGCAGGGAGGCACTTCCGCGTCGTAACCCAGCTCGGTGGGACACATCGTCGTGCGACCCGCACTCGCCGGCATGATGCGGCGCCCGTAACCGGCGAAGAACACCGCGTTGATCAGCTCCGATTTGCCACGCGAGAACTCGGCCACGAAGGCCACCATGATCTTGTCGTTCTTGACCTGTGCGTGAAGTCCGTCAAGCCGCTCGCGGATGCCGGGCTCCATCAGGTCGTGGTCGGTCAACCACTCTGCAAGCAGCCGCAACCGCAAGGCAAACTGCTTGCGCCATGCACCGTGTTGATCAAATTCCTGGTTGAAACTCATAGTCCTGTGTCGCGTCCGTCAATCAATATAGCATCGGGTCCCGCCGCAAAACCGGACGAACCGCATGCCGTGCCAACGGCACCGGTCGTCGATCAAATTTTCTGGCAAGTGGTGCAAAAAAACGTCGATCTTTGCCCCTGACGCATGGACTTGACCGCCGTGCCACACACCCTGCAGGGCTGACCTTCCCGGCCATACACCATCGCGTCCAACTGAAAGTAGCCCGACTGACCTTCGGCGCTGGAGAAATCGCGCAAGGTGCTGCCGCCCAGCGCCACGGCGCGGTTGAGCACCTGCACGATGGCGGTGTGCAGACGCAGAGCCCTCGGTTTGCTCAGGCGATCGGCGCGCACGGTGGGCCGGATTCCCGCCAGAAACAAGGCTTCCGATGCGTAGATGTTGCCCACCCCCACCACAATGTCACCTGCCAGCAGAACCTGTTTGATCGGCGAGCGGCGGAGTTGGAGGGCGCGGTGAAAGGCGAGCGGGTCGAACCCCCCTTCCAGAGGCTCCACACCCAGCTTGCCCAGCAGCTTGTCGGCGGGCGTGACATCAAGGGCCGGCGCATACACCACCGCACCGAACCGCCGGGGGTCGTGCAAGCGCAATGTCCCCCGGCTGGTCAGCAGCTCAAGGTGATCGTGATGGCCCCGAGGCGGCAGTTCGTGCGCGAACTGCAGACTGCCCGACATGCCCAAGTGCAGCAGCAGGTGGCCTTCGTCCAGATTGAGCAACAGGTACTTGCCCCGCCGGGTAACCGATCGGACCAAGCGTCCTTCGAGCGAGGCCACGTCGCAACCCAGGGGCCACCGCAGCGGCTTGCCCATCTCCATCCGCAGTATCGATGCGCCCGCGATGCGGTCGGCGAAGCTGCGCCGCGTGACTTCGACTTCAGGGAGTTCGGGCATGGATCTGCATTTCCTTTGACACAGCCGGAACGCTTGTGCGGTCATCGGATCAGACCCCTGCGCCCCTGAAACCTTCCATTATCATGAACCGATGAATACCTTGCACCGCCTCGCAGGCCCATCCACTCGGCATTTCGGGCTTGCGCGCAGATCGGCCCTGGCCCTCGCTCTGGGCATTGGTTGCTGGAGCGCCCTTGCCCAGACGGCACCGGTGGTGCCCGCGCCAGCAAGCCCCGTGGCGCCAGCTGCCGGAGGTGTCGTCAGCTCGGCGCTGACCGCCCCGCTCTTTTACCAATTGCTGCTGGGCGAGTTGAACGTTCGCGCGGGCGAGCCCGGGACGGGCTATTCGTTCATCCTGGACGCCGCGCGCAAACAGCGCGATCCACTGCTCTACCGCCGTGCGGTTGAAGTGGCGCTGCAGGCCCGCTCGGGCGAAGCAGCCCTCACCGCAGCCCGGGCCTGGTCAGACGACATCCCGGGCAGCTCTGAAGCCAACCGCTTTGTGCTGCAAATCCTGCTGGCCCTCAACCGCGTCAATGAAACTGGACCGGTGTTGCAAACCATCCTCAAAGACGCCAGCGCATCCGAGCGCAACGACGCCATCAACGCCATTCCCCAGACTTTTTCTCGCGTGACCGACAAGGCGCGGGCCGCAGCCGTGGTGCGCGAAGCGTTGGGCCCCTATCTCAAGCAACCGGCCCACGCGGCGCCCGCCTTCACGTCGGTGGGCCGCATGTATCTGGCGCAAGACCAGTTACCTGAAGCACTCGTGTCGGCCCGCCTGGGCCACACCGCTGAACCGGCGTCTCCTTTCCCCGCCCTGCTGGCGCTGGAGATCATGGAGCGCGGGGAAGCCTCGGCCGAGCCCATCGTGCGTCAGCAAATCGAAGCCAGCAGCATCTCAACCCCTGCCGACACGGCGGTTGCACTCTCGTACGCGCGTACCTTGCTGGACACACAACGCAATGCGGAAGCCCGCGCACAGCTCGAAAAACTGACCACGCGTCAGCCCGAACAGGCGGAGCCCTGGCTGTTGCTGGGCTCCATGCAACTGCAGGAAAACGCCCTGCCAGCCGCCACCGCATCGTTGGAAAAATACATGGGGCTGGCGCGACAGGCTGGCGACGAGCGATCCGCTCGCGGCCTCACGCAGGCCTATTTGATGATGGCGCAGATCGCAGAGAAGCGGCAGGACTTCCCCGCCGCCAACGCCTGGCTGGACCGCATTGAAAATGCCGACGACATCATGGCGGCGCAGATGCGGCGGGCATCGGTGCTGGCCCGGCAAGGCAAGATGGCGCAGGCCCGTGCCCTGCTGCGCAGCCAGCCCGAGCGGACCCCGGAAGACGCGCGTCTGAAGCTGGTGGCCGAAGCCCAGTTGCTGCGCGACTTCAAGGCGTGGAAAGAAGCGTACGAGGTCTACGGCGAAGCAGTGGCCCGGTTCCCCGATGTGCCCGATCTGCGCTACGACCAGGCCATGATGGCCGAGAAGGCGGGCAAGCCAGCGGACATGGAGGTGCTGCTGCGCGCATTGATCGCTGCCAAACCCGATTTCCACCACGCCTACAACGCCCTGGGCTATTCGCTGGCCGACCGCAACGAGCGCCTGCCCGAAGCCAAGAAGCTGATCGAAAAAGCGGTGGAACTGGCACCCGGAGACGCCTACATCCAGGACAGCCTGGGCTGGGTGGAATTCCGGCTGGGCAACACAGCGCGCGCGGTTGAGATCCTTCAAGCGGCATATGGCAAGCGCCCAGACCCGGAGATCGCGGCGCACCTGGGTGAGGTGCTGTGGTCGCAAGGCCAGCGCGATCAGGCGCTCAAGATCTGGCGCGAGGGCCTGCTGCTGTCTTCCGACAACGAGACCCTGCAAGGAACGCTCAAGCGACTGCGCGTCAAACCATGAGATGGGCAGCGCTGCTGGTCTCAGCCGCTTTGCTGTCGGCCTGCGCCACACCACAACGAGCCGTTCAGCCCGGGGAAGAACTCTGGAGTGGCCGTCTGGCCATGACCGTGCAGAGCGATCCACCCCAGTCTTTCTCGGCTGGCTTTGATCTGCGCGGCACACCCAGTGCGGGCGAGCTGCAACTCACCACGCCGCTGGGCACCTCGCTGGCCACCGTGGTGTGGTCTCCCGGCCGCGCGGAGATGCGCCAGGGCGGGCAGGTCACGCGTCGGGGCAGCCTGGACGAACTCACCACCGAACTCAGCGGCACCGCAGTGCCGGTGGCCGCCCTCTTCGGCTGGCTGCGCGGGCAGGCGGGCGAGGTACCCGGCTGGCAGGCCGATCTGAGCCGACAAGCCGAAGGACGCATCACGGCCCGTCGCATCGCGCCCGTGCCCACGGCCGAACTCCGGGTCGTCGTGGAGCCATGATGTCGGGAACCGGTTTGCGTCGACTGCTGGAGGTGCCGGCGCCCGCCAAGCTCAACCTGTTCCTGCACATCACCGGGCGGCGCGACGATGGCTATCACCTGCTGCAGTCCGTCTTCATGCTGATCGACTGGTGCGACCGTTTGCACTTCGAATGGCGTGCGGACGGCGGCATCAGCCGCGAAGACCTCACGCCAGGTTCGCTGCCAGCCGAAGACCTGTCGGTGCGCGCTGCCCGGGCGCTTCAGCGCGCCACCGGCTGCACCCAGGGCGTGCACATCGCGCTGGAAAAGCACCTGCCAGCCGAGGCCGGCATGGGCGGTGGGTCATCTGACGCCGCCACCACCTTGCTGGCACTCAACCGCCTCTGGGGGCTGGGACTGACGCGATCGCAGCTCTCGGCGATCGGGCTCACCCTTGGCGCCGATGTGCCCTTCTTCATCGGCGGGCGCCACGCCTGGGTCGAAGGCGTGGGCGAGCGCCTCACACCCCTGGGCATGCCCGCTGCGCGTTTTGCGGTGGTCAAACCACCGGGCGGCGCGTCCACGCAACGCATCTTCGGCGCGCCAGAACTCAAACGGGACACAAAAACGGCTATAATCCTAGGCTTTGCTGCAAACGACTCGCGAGAAGATGCCCAAGCAATTGGGGTGATCGACCTCCAGAAAATCCTGGAATTCGGACACAACGATCTTCAACCCGTGGCGCAGGCGCTGTGTCCCGATGTGGGACGCTGCATCCAGTGGTTGCAAGACCAAGGTTTGCAGGGGCGCATGACCGGATCGGGAACGGCGGTGTTTGCGCAGATGCCGCAGGGCATGCAACTGACCTCCGCCCCGAGCGACTGGACAGTTCGTGAATGCAGCAACATGGATGTCCATCCATTGCTCGACTGGTGCTCCGATTAGAATCGGCAAGCGTTCAGCCCAGGCAGTGGTTGCGCAACCTGCGACAAGGTTTTTTTCGGTGGTCTGTCCGGCTTCACGCTGAACAAATCGCCTGCGTAGGGGAGTCGCCAAGTTGGTAAAGGCACTGGATTTTGATTCCAGCATGCGAGGGTTCGAGTCCTTCCTCCCCTGCCACCGTATTCATCACATCACGTACCCAACCGGCCGTTCCACGAACGGCCATTTTTTGACGGCGATCCATTTGGGCCGTCGCTCAAACAGCTGGGAACCCCATGCAAGTTCAGCCGCCAGATTTCATGATCTTCACCGGCAACGCCAATCCGGTGTTGGCCGCAGAGATCGCACAGCATCTGGGCACCCAGCTCGGTGCGGCCAACGTGGGGCGCTTCTCCGACGGTGAAGTCACTGTGGAAATCACACAAAACGTGCGCGCCCGCCACGTGTTCGTGATCCAGTCCACCTGCTCGCCGACCAACGAGAACCTGATGGAACTCATCATCATGGTCGACGCGCTCAAGCGCGCATCGGCTGTGAGCATCTCGGCGGTCATCCCCTACTTCGGTTACGCCCGCCAGGACCGCCGCCCGCGCTCCGGCCGTGTGCCGATTTCGGCCAAGGTCGTGGCCAACATGCTGACCGCCGTGGGCGTGAACCGCGTGCTGACCATGGACTTGCACGCCGACCAGATCCAGGGCTTCTTCGACATCCCCGTTGACAACATCTACGCCTCGCCCGTGCTGTTGGGCGACCTGCGTCAGAAAAACTACCCCGACCTGCTGGTGGTCTCGCCCGACGTGGGCGGCGTGGTGCGCGCCCGCGCGCTGGCCAAGCAGCTCAATTGCGACATGGCCATCATCGACAAACGCCGTCCCAAGGCCAACGTGTCGGAAGTCATGCACGTGATCGGCGACATCGACGGCCGCAACTGCGTGATCATGGACGACATGATCGACACCGCCGGCACGCTGGTCAAAGCAGCCGAGGTGCTCAAGGAACGCGGCGCCAAGCACGTTTACGCGTACTGCACGCACCCGATCTTTTCGGGACCGGCCATCGAACGCATCGCCAAGGGCAACGCCCTCGACGAAGTGGTGGTCACCAACACGATCCCCTTGTCGCAAGCCGCCCAGGCCTGCGCCAAGATCCGCCAGCTCTCCGTGGCACCGCTGATGGCCGAAACCATCGCGCGCATTGCCTCGGGCGAGTCGGTGATGAGTTTGTTTGCCGATCAGGACAACCTCTTCTAAGAGGCCCGGAAGGCAGCAAGAAGCGGGTGGCCCCCATGGTGGGGGTCGCTCTTTTGAAACAGAGGCGTTCTGGTCGCGGAACCCCTCCACAGGAGTCAGTTATGCAATTCGTCGCTTTTGAGCGCGCCAAGCAGGGTACGGGTGCGAGCCGCCGTCTCCGCAACACCGGCCGCACGCCCGGTATCGTTTTTGGTGGTGAAACACCCGCCGCCACGATCGAACTCGATCACAACGCACTGTGGCACGCCCTGAAAAAAGAAGCGTTCCACTCCTCCATCCTCGAGATGGACGTGGCCGGCACCGTGCAAAAAGTGCTGCTGCGCGATGTGCAGTACCACCCCTACAAGCCGCTCGTGCTGCACGTGGACTTCCAGCGTGTGAACGACAAGACCCGTCTGCACAAGAAGGTGCCGCTGCACTTCATCAACGAAGAGAACTCACCAGCGGTCAAGACCGACAAGTGCGTGATCAACCATGTGATGACCGAAATCGAAATCGAGTGCCTGGCCACCCAGTTGCCCGAGCACATCACCGTTGACCTCGGCGAAGTCGTCAAGGGCGGTACCGTTCACACCGGCGACATCAAGTTGCCCAAGGGCATCAAGCTCGTGATGCACGGCCGCAAGAACCTGACCATCGCGACCGTGGTGGAGCCGGTTGAAGACGTGGTGGTGGCTGTTGTGGCCGCACCTGTTGACGACAAAAAAGGCGCCAAAGGCAAGAAGAAGTAATCTGTCTTCGGACCGATGACCGCCTTGAAACGGCCCGCCTTGGCGGGCCGTTTTGCTTGGTGCCCCAGAGACCTGCCGATAATCCCACCCCATGATCAAACTCATCGCCGGCCTGGGCAACCCGGGCCCGGACTACGAACACACGCGACACAACGCCGGCTTCTGGTGGGTGGACGAAGCGGCGCGCCTGCTCAAGACGTCGCTGCAGATGGAGCGGGGCCATTTTGGTCTGGTGGCGCGTGCGAACGTGGCCGGCCAAAGCGTCTGGCTGGTCGAGCCGCAGACCTTCATGAACCTCTCGGGCAAGTCGGTGGCGTCGGTCGCGCGATTCTTCAAGATCGCGCCCGAAGAGGTGCTGGTGGTGCACGACGAGCTGGACCTGCCCCCGGGAGAGGTGAAGCTCAAGAAGGGGGGCGGTCACGCCGGCCACAACGGCCTGCGCGACATCCACGCCCAACTGGGCAGCCCCGACTACTGGCGCCTGCGCGTGGGCATTGGCCACCCGGGCAACAAGAACGAGGTGGCGAACTGGGTGCTGAAGAAACCATCACCCGACGACCGCATTGCGATTGCCCAAGCGCTGGACCGCAGCCTCAAGGCACTGCCGCATTTGATCGCCGGGGAAATGGACAAGGCCACTGCGCTGATCCACACCAGCAAGCCACCAAGGCCCAAACCCCCGCGCCCGACCAAACCCGATCAGTTGCCCGCCGAGGGTGAAGCGGGTGAAGGTGCGTCACCTGCCGCCGACAAAGGCTGACCCGCTTTCTGCAGGCGCTGGTATTTTTGCCAGAGCGTTTCGCGCGATTCGATGTGGTCCGGGTGGATGGGAATGCAGCTGACCGGGCAGACCTGCACGCACTGCGGCTCGTCAAAATGGCCCACGCACTCGGTGCAGCGCGATGGGTCGATCTCGTAGATCTCCTCGCCCATGTAAATGGCCTGGTTCGGGCATTCGGGCTCACACACATCGCAGTTGATGCATTCGTCGGTGATCAGCAGGGCCATGTCGATCGCTCCCTGTTCAGGCTTGCAGCGGAGCCGGTTTGAGGTTCGCGCCCACGTGGGCGTTCACCATCTGCGACACATCACCGCCCAGTTGCGAAATCTCGCGCACCAGCGTGCTGGAGATGCACTGCAGCTCGGCCTGCGGCAACAGGAACACCGTCTCCACCGCCGGGTTGAGTTTGCGGTTCATCGCCGCCATCTGGGCTTCGTAGTCGAAGTCGGTCAGGTTGCGGATGCCGCGCACCACGCCGCAAGCGCCTTGCTCGCGACAGAAATCCATGATGAGACCGTCGAACGGCAGCACACGCACCAGACCCGGCATGCGCGAGGCGGCTTCGGCCGCCATGTCCAACCGCTGCTGCAATGAAAAGCGGGTCTTCTTGTGGTGCGCGATGGCCACCGCGATGATCACTTCGTCGAACAACCGCGCAGCGCGGCGCGCCACGTCTTCGTGACCCAGCGTGAGCGGGTCGAAGGTGCCGCTGTACACCGCCACACGGGGCTGTTTCGAGGTCGGGGAAAGGTCGGAAGACATGGCGCGAATTATGCGCGCGGGGCGGTCAGCGCCCGCTCACGGCGCGGGCAATGGCCGCAACAGGTGAAAGGCCACCGCGCCCGCCTTGCCCTGCCGGTGCACCTGAAGCCCCAGCGTCGCCAGTTCGTCGTCGAGCCAGGGGCGCGGCGCTTCCAGGTAGACGAAGCCCTCACCACCGATGGCCTGCCGCGCCGCCGCCAGGGCCGAAAGCACCAGGGTTTCGTTCTGCGCATCGGCGAACGGCGGATCGAGAAACACCACGTCAAAGCCCTGCCCGGCGCGCTGGCGCAGCGCGGCCACACCATCACCGCGCTCCACGCGCACCGCAGTGGCCTTGAGCTTGGTCACCGTGCGGCTGAGGTTGGCGAGCAGAGCGCTGTCCTGCTCCACCAACACCACCTCCACCGCGCCGCGCGAGGCGGCTTCAAGGCCCAGCGCGCCGGTGCCGGCAAAAGCGTCCACACAGCGCAGGCCGGTGAGGTCCTGGCCCAGCCAGTTGAACAGGGTTTCGCGCACGCGCGAGGGTGTCGGTCGCAGGCCGGGCCGGTCGGCCACAGGCAGCAGCGTGCGTTTCCAGAGGCCGCCGATGATGCGGATTTCGTGCGGAGCGCTGGCCGCGGCGCGCGCCGCGGAAACGGGAGGTTTTTTCATGCCACCGAGCTTACGCGACCCGAACCCGCATCGCGCTCAGGGCTGGGCCCCCACCACCACGGTCACCATGCGGTCCGGCTGCAACACCCGGGCAAACGAGCGCCGGATGTCGGCCACGCTCACACGCTCGATCTGCTGCGTCCAGGTGTCCAGGTAGTCCAGTGGCAAGCCGTTCCAGCCGATGTTGGCCACGTTGTCGAGCAGCTTGCGGTTGCTGTCGATGCGCAGCGAAAACCCGTTCACCAGGAACGCCTTGGCCGCCACCAGCTCGGCCTCGGTCGGCCCCTGCTCCACAAACTGCTTCACCACGTTGCGCGAGACCTCCACCGCCTGCGCAGCCTGGTCGGGCCGCGTGGTGAGACCGATCTGGAAGGCGCCTGCGTGACGACCCGGTGCGAAGTAGCTGAACACGCTGTAAGTGAGACCCCGCTTCTCGCGCACCTCGGTGGTCAGGCGCGACACGAAGCCACCGCCACCCAGGATGTAGTTGCCCACGAACAGCGGGAAAAAGTCCGGGTCGTTGCGGGCAATACCGGGTTGACCGATGGACACCTGGGCTTGCGCGGCAGCAAACGGCAGGCGTTCGTCGATCGCGCGCTCCAGCGCCCGCACCTGCGGCACCGCGGGCAGCGGCTCGCATCCGTGCGACTTCAGCGGTGCCATGAACCGACCCACGATGGCGTCGGCCTGCGCGCGGTCGATCGCGCCCACCAGGGTCACCTGCGCGCGGCAGGCCACCACATGGCGGCGGTAGAAGGCCTGCATGTCGGCCACGTTGATCGCGTTGAAGGTGGCGGCATCGGGCTGGAAACCATAGGGATGCTGGCCGTACACCGCGCGCGCAAACGCGCGGCCCGCCTGCGTGCCCGGCCGGTTTTCGGCTTCCTTGAGTGACGCCAGCAAGCGCTCGCGGTCGCGCTGCCACACGGCTTGAGGCCAGGCGGGTGCGGCGATCTGGCGCGCGGCCAGGGCCACAGCGCGCTGCAACAGGTCGGGCTCGGTCAGGGTGCGCAGCGACAGGGTGAAGCGATCCGCGCTGGCCTGCGCGCCGAACTGCGCGCCCAGGTCCACCCAGGCTTCGCTGAGCAGGTTCTCGTCCAGCGCGGGCAGGCCCGGCTGCGCGGCCACACCGCCCGAGAGCAAACCCGCGGTCGCGTTGGCCAGGCCGGCCTGGGCCGCCGGGTCGCGCCGGCTGCCACCGTCAAAGTCGAGCTGCACATCCAGCATGGGGATGGACGGGCTCGCGACCAGGTAGACGCGCGCGCCGCTGGCGTGGGTCCAGTGCTCGATGGGAATGGCAGCCTGGGCGTTGTGGATCACGCTGGCGAGCAGGACCGCCAACACGGCGGTGGAACGAAAAGAGATTCTCAGAACGGCTTTCATTTCTGGCCCCCCTGGGGCACCAGCACGGCGGTGGTGAGCTGTTGATCGGAGAAATAGCGCTGCGCCACCGACTGCACTTGCGCGGCGGTCACCGCCTTCAGGCGGCCCATCAGCCGGTCGCCGGTGTGGATGTCCAGGCCATTGGCCCAGTAGCTGCCGAGTTCCTGCGCCTGGTTGAACACCGAGTCGAGTTTGTAGACCTCACCCGCCGTCCACTGCGTCTTCACGCGGCGCAGCTCGTCCTCGCTGATGCCCTCGCGCGCGATGCGCTCCACCTCGGATTTGAGCGCTGCGGCCGCCATCTCGGGGGTGACGCCGCGCGCCGGCACCGCGCTCAGCGAGAAGAGCTGCGGACCGCGGCCCATGAGGCCATAGGAGGCACCTGCGCTGTCGGCGATGCGTTTGCCCGCGGTGCCCTGGCCCTGCACCAAGGCGCGGTCCAACCGGGCACCGGCGTAGCCGTCGAGCACGGCCGAGAGCACCGTCAAGGCCAGCGCGTCCTGGCTCGCCGCGTCACCCTCGGCGGCACCGCTCCAGCGCGGCACCTTGTAAGCCAGCGCCACCACAGCCTGGTCGGCCACGGCGCGGTATTCCATGCGGCGCGGACCGGACTGCGGCGGCTCTTCGCGCGGCTTGCGCGCCGGCACGGCACGGGCGGGGATGGGGCCGAAATGTTTCTCGGCCAGTGCGCGGGTCTTTTCCACATCGACATCACCCGCGATCACCACGGCGGCATTCGCCGGCGTGTACCAGCGTTGGTGGAACTCACGCGCATCGTTGGGCGTGAGCGACTCGATGTCGCTCATCCAGCCGATGATGGGCCGGCGGTAGGGGCTCGCCTGGTAGACCATGGCGTTCATGGCCTCGAACATGCGCGCACGCGGCGACTCTTCGGTGCGCTGGCGCCGCTCTTCCTTCACCACCTCGATCTCGCGCTTGAATTCGTCGTCGCTCCACTGGTTGCGGGCGAAACGATCGGCTTCAAGCTTCATCACGGCCTCCAGCGCCTGCGCCGGCACCTGCTGGTGGTAGGCCGTGGCGTCGCGGCTGGTGAAGGCGTTGTCGCGCCCACCCAGGGCTGCGATGCGGCGCGAAAACTCGCCCGGCTTGAGGTCCGGTGTGCCCTTGAACATCATGTGTTCCAGCACATGAGCCACGCCCGAGGTGCCGTCCACCTCGTCGATCGAGCCCACCCGCACCCACAGCATGTGGGCCACGGTGGGCGCGCGCCGGTCGGGTCGCACGATCAGCGTCATGCCGTTGGACAGCGTGAAGCTCTGGGCCACCGGCGTGGCGGGCGAGGGGGTTGGAGACTGTGCCGACGACCCGAAGGCCGCGAAAGCCAGCGCGATGGACAGTGCGGCATGGCGCCCGTCCGGCAGGTTCAGAGTGCGTTTCATAGAATGCAATGGATTCTAGAGATGGACAAATGTTCTCGTTCTTTCGCAAAAAAGCCCCCACCGAGCCCTCACCGGCCAACCCCACGCCCCCCGCAGCCACACCTGCGGCAGCGCCTTCCGTCGAACTGGCACCCCCGCCACCCACCGCCGCACCCGTGCGCCAGGGCTGGCTGGACAAACTCAAGAACGGGCTGCGCAAGACCGGCTCGAGCATCGCCACGGTGTTCACCGGCACGCAGATCGATGACGCCCTGTACGAAGAGCTGGAAGCCGCGCTGCTGATGGCCGACACGGGCGTGAAGGCGACCACCCACTTGCTGGCCGACCTCAAGCGCCGGGTGAAGGAGAGCAAGACCACCGACCCCGCCGCCGTCAAGGGCCTTCTCGCCGATGCCATCACCGACCTGCTGATGCCGCTGCAGAAGCCGCTGGTGATCGGTGAACACAAGCCCACCGTGATCATGGTGGCGGGCGTGAACGGCGCGGGCAAGACCACCTCCATCGGCAAACTCACGCGCCACCTGGCACAGGGGGGCGCCAGCGTGCTGCTGGCCGCGGCCGACACCTTCCGCGCTGCCGCGCGCGAGCAACTCGCGGTGTGGGCCGACCGGAACACGGTGGAGATCATCACGCAGCAAGGCGGCGACCCAGCCGCGGTGAGTTTCGACGCGGTGACCGCCGGGCGCGCGCGCGGGCGCGACGTGGTGCTGGTGGACACCGCCGGGCGCCTGCCGACCCAGCTGCACCTGATGGAGGAGCTGCGCAAGATCAAACGCGTGGTGCAGAAAGCCGATCCAACCTCACCGCACGAGGTGCTCCTGGTCATCGACGGCAACACCGGCCAGAACGCCCTGGCCCAGGTGAAGGCCTTCGACGAGACCCTGGGCCTCACCGGTCTCATCATCACCAAGCTCGACGGCACGGCCAAGGGCGGGGTGATCTGCGCGATCGCCCGAGAGAAGCCGGTGCCGATCTACTTCATCGGGGTGGGTGAGAAGCTGGAAGACCTGGAAACCTTCAACGCGCGCGAGTTTGCGCAGGCGTTGCTGTCCTGAGCACTCAGCTTTCGTTGTCGGAGTAGTTGCGCCACTGGCCCATGGCGTTGCGCATGGTCAGCAACTGGCGCTCGACCAGCGGCAGGGCGCGGTCTTCGCGGGCAATCAGAAGCGCGGAGACTTCCTTGCAGGTGCGGCGCAGCGGATAGGCGGGCTTCATTTCGTTGACGGTCGGGCAAACCAGTTGATTTCAAGGCATTCGCGCAAGCGCAGCCGGGCCCGGTGCAGTTGAACGTACAGGTTGGTCGGTGTGAGCGACAGTTCCTTACAGATCTCCTCGCTGGAGAGTTCCAGCCATTCGCGCATCAGGAACAGGCGGCCCTGCACGGGCGGCAGTTTGTCGGTACAGGCTTCCAGCACCGCGAAGAACTGGCGGCTGTTCAGGTCCTGCTCCGGGTTGCCCCACTCGGCGGGTTTCTCGGCGTAGTGTCCATCGGCTTTGAAAGCCATGTGGTCCAGCGGGTCGGCGCCGTCGTCCTCATGGCCGCTGGACAGGCACACCTCGCGGCTGTTCTGCCGCAGGGCATCGATGATCTTGTGCTTGAGGATGCCCACCAGCCAGGTCTTGAGCTGGGAACGCTGCTCGAAGCCTTGCGGACGCGCGATCGCGGCCAACAAGGTTTCCGACACCGCGTCTTCGGCCCAGGCGTCGTTGCGCAGCTGCAGGCGCGCGAATTTGAGCAAATACACACGCAAATCCGCGACTTGTTGCTCGAACGACGGGGGGTTGGGCTGCGGCATGGGGGCTGAGTGTAATGAAACGTCGGGCACAACGACTGACGGACACTCTGGAGGCTCTCATGTCACTGTCACCCGCCCATTTCCATGCGCGACTCGTTGCGCTGACCCTCACAACGGTCCTCCTTGCGCCCGCCGCGGCGGCACAAACCACGCCCGGCGTGCCGCAGCAGTTGCTCGGCAAGACGCTGGACGGCCAGGCTTTTGACCTGCAAGCCCTGCGCGGCAAGGTGGTGATGGTGGTCTTCTGGTCCACCGATTGCGCGGTCTGCCGCGACAAGATGCCCGAGCTGCGCGCCAACGTGAAAGGCTGGGCCGGTCAACCCTTCGAGCTGGTCGGTGTGAGCACCGACCGCCTGCGCAGCAACGCCGTGAACTACCAGCAATTGGTCAATGCCACGGTGCCCACGGGCCAGCGCTTCACCACGCTGTGGACCGGCGAGCCGCAGTACCGCGACAGCTTTGGCTCGCGAGGTCAGTTGCCCGCGGCCTTCCTGCTCGACAAGGCCGGACAGCTCGTGGAGCAGTACCACGGCCGCATTCCGCCCGAGGCGTGGGACCGCATCGCCGACCTGCTCTGAACAATTTGTTCCAGGCGACGTAAGAAAGCCGCCCGACGCCAGACCAACCCCCAACCCGCTGGTGATGTGACCGAAAACCGGTTCTTCGCGGTGGGTTGTTCTTCAACCTGTCCTTTCCTTCAGGAGCTTCCCATGAACCAACGCACCATGATCGCCGCCGCCGCCACTTCGCTGATGTCGCTGGCCCTGCTCTCCTCACCCGCCTTTGCACAGACCGCCGCCAAGGAGAAATGCTTCGGCATCGCCAAGGCCGGCCAGAACGATTGCGCCAACATCGCCGGCACCCATTCGTGCGCGGGCCAGTCCAAGGTGGACAACGACAAGGGCGAGTGGAAATACGTGCCCGCCGGCACCTGCAAACAGATGGGTGGCATGGGCCTGGAGCAGGCCAAGATGGACATGAAGAAGTCCTGATCCCTGCCCCTGTCCACGTCAACGCCATGACCGCCGCCGAGCCCTCCTTGCAGACCCACGAGGTCGCACCCGTGGGCATCGGCTGGCGGCACCCCCATCACGCCGAACTGCTGCAGCGGCAGCCGGCCCTGGACTTCATCGAGGTCCATTCCGAAAACTTCTTTGCGCCCGGTGGCGCTGCGCGCGCCGTGCTGCGCCAGGGGCGTGAACACTATGACGTCAGCCTCCACGGCGTGGGCCTGTCGCTGGGCTCGGCCGCCGGCATCGACGCAGCGCACCTCGACCAGCTCGCAGCCCTGGTTGCCGAGATCGAGCCGGTGCGCGTGAGTGACCACGCCTGTTTTGCACGCGGCAGCCTGTCGTCTCAACCCGAGCACGCGGTGCACGCCGTCGACCTGCTGCCCACCCCCTTCACCCACGAAGCGCTGGATGCGATGTGCGCCAACGTGCAACGGGTGCAGGACCGCCTGCGCCGCCCGATCGCGGTGGAAAACCTGTCCGCCTATGTGCGCTGGCAGGTCAACGAACTGGGCGAGCCGGAGTTCCTCAACCTGCTGGCCCGGCGCACCGGATGCCACCTCCTCGTGGATGTGAACAACATCTTCGTCAACGCACTCAACGACCGCCTGCAAGGCTCGTTGCAGGACCCGCTGGGCACTTGCCGCGGCTGGCTCGACGCCATCGAACCGGGTGCCGTGGCCGAGTTGCACCTGGCCGGTCACGTGGACTGCGGCGACATCGTGATCGACGACCACGGCAGCCGCGTGGTGCCCCCCGTGTGGTCGCTGTACCGACACGCGCTGGAGCGGTTCGGCGCCGTGCCCACCCTGATCGAATGGGACACCGATGTGCCCGACCTGCAGGTGCTGCTGGACGAAGCGGCCACGGCACGCGGGTACGCAGGCCAGACCCTGGGCACGGCGGTCGCATGAACACCCTGATGCTGCAACAGCAAAGCCTGCTCGACGCGCTCTTCGCCCGCCCCGGCAGCCCACAGGCTGCCGGGGCCGTGCATCACCTGAACACGTGGATCGAGCCGCGCGCGTCCCGCGGCCTCATGGCCTACCAGGCCAACGGCCATGCGCTCGCCGAGCGCTGTCTGCCCGCCGCCTACCCGGTGGTGGCCCAACTCATCGGCCAGGACAGCGTCCACGCGCTGGCCCGCGACCTGTGGCACCGCCATCCGCCGGTGGGTGGCGATCTCGCCCAATGGGGCGATGCCCTGCCCGCCTTTCTGAGCGACAACGAACAACTCGCCGAAGCGCGCTACCTGGCCGATGTGGCGCGCGTCGAGTGGGCCCTGCACCGCGCGGCCAGCGCCCCGGATGCCGAGGCCGACCTGCCCAGCTTCGGCCGCCTGTCCACCGAAGACCCCGAATCGCTCACGCTGTGGCTCGTACCCGGCACGGCCCTCATCCCCAGCGACTGGCCGGTGGTCAGCCTGGTCACAGCGCACACCAGCGGTGAACCCACCCTGGCCGAGGCCGGTCAGCGCGTGCGTGACCGCGTGGGTGAGACCGCCGTGGTCTGGCGACAGGGCTGGCGGCCCAGCGTGGCGGCGTGTCCCGCCAACGCGTTTGGCCTGCTGCGGGCGCTGCAGCGCGGCGCAGCGCTGACCGAAGCCCTGGGCGAGGCCCCGGCGGATTTCGATTTCTCCGACTGGCTCACGCAGGCCGTGCACAGCGGCCTGGTGCTCGGCGTGGCCGACGCCACACCCCCACCCCCAAAAACCCCACACACCGAGGAAACCCCATGAACACACCCACCCTCCTGCAGCGCGGCCATGCGCTCTGGTCTGTCGTCACACAAGCGCTCAACGCGGCGCAACCGCTGGCCGCGCTCTCCGCACGCATCTACCTGGCCCAGGTGTTTTTTCTCTCGGGCCTGACCAAGGTCCGCGACTGGGAAACCACGGTCCTGCTGTTCACCGAGGAATACAAAGTGCCCCTGCTCTCACCCCAGCTGGCCGCCCTGTCGGGGACGGCGGGTGAGCTGGTGTTGCCGGTGCTCTTGGTGCTCGGTCTGGCGGGGCGCTTTTCGGCGCTGGGGCTGTCGGTCGTGAATGCGGTGGCGGTGGTCAGCCTGGCCGAGATCGCACCCGCCGCGCTGCAGCAGCACATCACCTGGGGCGTGCTGCTGGCAGTGCTGGCCGTCTACGGTGTCGGCAGGTGGTCGGTGGACTGCCTGTGGATCCAGCCCCGCCTCAACCGGACAGCGGCAACGGGCATGGCCTTGAACTAAGCTTCCGCAGGTCCATCGAAACCCATCGAATTTCCACGGAGACAACGCCTTGCCCCATTCCACCGCCCACCTCTCCCGCCGCCAGCTCCTGCTCGCCGCCGGCGCCGCCACCCTGACGCCGGCCTGGGCCCAGTCCGGCTGGCCCGCCATCGAACAGGCCGCGCGCGGCCAGACCGTGTTCTGGAACGCCTGGGCCGGCAGCGAGCAGACCAACGCCTACCTGCAGTGGGTGGCGCAACAGGTGCAGGCTTCGCACGGCATCAAGCTGCAGCACGTGAAGATCACCGACACCGCCGACGTGGTCAAACGCGTGCGCGCGGAAAAGGCCGCGGGCCGCACGGCCGCCGAGGGCACGGTGGACCTGGTGTGGATCAACGGCGAGAACTTCGCGGCCATGAAACGCGAGGGTCTGCTGTTCGGGCCTTACGCCGAAACCCTGCCCAATTTCAAGCTGGTCGACGTGACCGGCAAGCCCACCACGCTGAACGACTTTTCCGTGCCCACCGACGGCATGGAGTCGCCGTGGGGCATGGCGCAGTTCACCTTGTTTGCCGACAGCAAGCGCCTGCCGCAGCCGCCGCAAAGCATGCAGGCCCTGCTGGCGCTGGCCCGTGCACAGCCCGGTCGCATCACCCACCCTCGCCTGCCGGACTTTCACGGCACCACCTTCATCAAACAGGCCCTGGTCGAGTTCGCACCCGATGCCAAAGCCCTGGCACAACCCGTGACTGACGCCGCCTTCGCCACGCAGACCGCCGCGCTCTGGCCGTTTCTGGACGCGCTGCGCCCGCACCTGTGGCGCGCGGGCAAACAGTTCCCGCAGAACGCGGCCGCCGTGCGCCAGATGATGGCCGACGGTGAGCTGCTGCTGGCCATCACCTTCAACCCCAACGAAGCCGCCAACGAGATCGCGGCCAAGCGCCTGCCCACCTCCGTGGTCAGCTGGCAGTTTGAAAAGGGCACGATCGGCAACACGCACTTCGTGGCCATTCCGTACAACGCACGCGCCAAGGCCGGCGCACAGGTGGTGGCCAACTTCCTGCTTTCGCCTGCCGCGCAGGCGCGCAAGGCCGACATCGCGCACTGGGGCGACCCGACCGTGCTCGACGTGGCTCGCCTGCCGGCCACCGATCGGGCGCTGTTCCAGACCGGCAACCTGCCCGGCCTGGTGGCCAAGGGCGCGCCCACCCTGCCCGAACCTCATGCCTCGTGGGTCGATCCGCTGGAGAAGGAGTGGGCGCGCCGCTACGGCGTGTGATGCGTTTGTCGTCGAACGTTTCACGTCGGCACCTGGGTGCAGGCGCCCTGCTGGCGCTGGCGGCCGTGCCGGTGCTGTGGACCGCGCTCGAAGCGCTCAAGACCGGCAGCCACCCTGCGGCCTGGCGTGCACTCGCGCAAGACCCCGCGCTCACCCACGCTGCGCTGCTGACCCTGTGGACCGGCCTGGCCTCCACGCTGCTGGCCTGGTGGGGCGCGGCCGCGCTGCTCGCACGCGGCTTCGTGCGCCAGCGCCTCGCGCGCCTGCTGCGCGGCCTGCCGGTGATGCTGGCCACGCCCCACGCGGCGCTGGCCATCGGTTTTCTGTTTCTGCTCGCGCCCAGCGGCTGGCTGCTGCGCGCGCTCTCGCCCTGGCTCACCGGATTCGACAGCCCCCCGCCCTGGGCCACCACGCAAGACCCCTGGGGCCTGGGCCTGATCGCCGCGCTCGTGATCAAGGAGATCCCGTTCCTGCTCTGGACCGCCGCTACCCAACTGCAGCGCGACGACGTGCGCCAGCGCTGGCGCGCCGAGCACGCCCTTGCCCAGACGCTGGGCTACGCGCCGCGCCGCGCCTTCTGGCTGGTGCTGTGGCCCCAGCTGGCCTCGCGCCTGCGCTGGCCGCTGCTCGCGGTGCTGGCGTACGGGCTCACCGTGGTGGACATGGCGCTCGTCATCGGCCCAGCCACCCCGCCCACGCTCGCCGTGCTGGCCTGGCAATGGCTGCAGGACGCCGACCCGGCCACCTACGCGCAGGGCGCGGCCACGGGCGTGTTGCTGGCCCTCATGGTGCTGGCCTGCAGCGCGCTCTGGTTGGCCTCGCAGCAACTGCATCGCCGGGCGCTGGCCCATGGCCATGGCGTGCGGGGCCCAGTCGAGCGGACGCCGGGCAGTGGCATCGGCCTGTGGCTGCTGCTGGGTGTGTACGCCGCCGTGCTGCTGGCGCTCGCCGTGGGCAGCGTCAGCGGGGTGTGGGCATTTCCCGCCGTGTGGCCGCAGTCGTTCACCACCGTCGCCTGGGAACAGGTGGCGCAGAGCAGCGGCACGGTGCTCACCACGCTGTGGCTGGCGGCGGGCAGCAGTGCGGTGGCGCTGGTGTGGAGCGTGGCCTGGCTGGAACTCGCGCCGCGCCGCTGGGACGACGCCATGCGCCCGCTGCTGTACCTGCCGCTGGTGCTGCCCGCGGTGCTGTGGGTGGTGGGGCTCTACGGCGTGGGCCTGCAGCTGCGGCTGGAAGGCCAGGTCAGCGGCCTGCTGATCGCGCACACGCTCATGGTGCTGCCCTACGTGCTGCTGTCGCTGAGCCCGGCCTACCTGGGCTTCGACCCGCGCTACGCACAGCTCAATGCGAGTCTGGGGCGCTCGGGCGGGGCGTTTTTGCTGCGCGTGAAATGGCCGCTGCTCAAACGCGCGCTCGCCTCGGCCACCGCCGTGGGGTTTGCGGTCAGCGTGGCGCAGTACCTCCCCACGCTCTACTTGGGGGCGGGTCGTTTCGCCAGCGTCACCACCGAAGCCGTCACACTCGCCTCCGGTGGCCAGCGTTCGCTCACCAGCGCCTACGCCGGCCTGCAGCTGGCCTTGCCGGTGCTGGCCTTCGCACTGGCCGCCTGGCTGGGCAGACCCCGCCGATTCACCCACTCCGCCGCATGACGCTCGCCGTTCACATCCACCGCCTCGCCACCCGCGACCACACGCTGGTGCAAGACCTGCGCTTCGAGGTTGCGCCAGGCCGCATCCTCACGCTCATGGGCCCCAGCGGCAGCGGCAAGAGCTCGGTGCTCGCCGCCATCGCCGGCACGCTGCACAGCGTGACGGAAGGGAGCGAAGCGCTGCGGTTTGACGGTGCGGTGACGCTGGACGGGCGTGACCTCACCCGCTTGCCCACCGCCCAGCGCGGCATCGGCCTGCTGTTCCAGGACGACCTGTTGTTCGCTCACATGACGGTGGCCGAGAACCTGCTGTTCGCCGTGCCCGCCGGGCCGAAGCGCGAGCGGCTGGCCGCGGTGGCGCAAGCGCTGGACGAAGCGGGCCTGGCCGGCTTCGGCGCGCGCGACCCGGCCACGCTGTCGGGCGGCCAACGCGCCCGCGTCGCGCTCATGCGCGCCTTGCTGGCGCGTCCCCGGGCCCTGCTGCTCGACGAGCCGTTTTCCAAACTCGACGCCGCGCTGCGAGACCAGTTCCGCGCCTTCGTGTTCGACCACCTGCGCGACAGCGGCGTGCCCGCCGTGCTGGTGACCCACGACGCAGCGGACGTGGCCGACCCTTCGCTGGTGGTGGAGCTCGGCCGTGCTGGATAGCGCCATTCAACAGGTCTTGAAGCCGGTGCTCAACCGCATCGCCCGCGGGCTGGTGCGCGCTGGCATCGGTGCCAACGCGCTCACGTTCATCGGCTTCGCGATCGGCATGGCCGCCGCCGTGGCCATCGTGTTCCAGCACCTCATGGCCGGTCTGGTGTTGTTGCTGCTCTCGCGGCTCATGGACGGGCTCGACGGTGCCGTGGCACGGCTCACCCACCCCACCGACCGGGGCGGCTTCCTCGACATCACGCTGGACTTTCTGTTCTACGCGTCAATCCCGCTGGCGTTCGCCCTGGCCAACCCGGCGCAGAACGCGCTGCCTGCTGCCGTGCTGCTGGCCAGCTTCATGGGCACGGCCAGCAGCTTCCTGGCGTTTGCCATCGTGGCGGCCCAACGCGGGCTGGCCTCCACCGAGTTGCCCGACAAGAGCTTCTACTTTCTGGGTGGCTTGACCGAGGCCACCGAGACCATCGCGGCGTTTGTGGCCATGTGCCTGTGGGCGCAGTGGTTCGCGCCCATCGCCTATGGCTTTGCCGCCCTGTGCGCGATCACCACCGCGCTGCGCATCGGTTGGGGCTGGCAGCGCTTTCGCTGACCGCCCCGGCCTTCACATGCGGTGAACACCGCGGCGGCGCAGCACCCACTTCTCCGCCTCCACCGCCAGGAACATGCCGCCCGCCAAAGCGGCGATGACGCCCCAACTTGACGCGTCCAGCGCGGCCGTGCCGAACAGCCGCTGCATCGACGGCGCGTAGGTCAGCAGCACCTGCAGCACCAGCGTGACCACCACCGTGCCCAGCGCGACCGGGTTGCCTATCCAGCTGTCGCGCGTGAAGGCGCTGGCGGTGAAGTACCGCACGTTGAAGAGGTAAACGATTTCGCCCATCACCATCATGTTGATGACGGTGGTGCGCGCCATCTCCAGGCCTGCGCCACGCGCCAGCTGCCAGTTGAAGACAAGAAACGAGGCCCCCATGAGCAGCAGGCTCACGAACACCACGCGCATCAGCATCCAGCGCGTGATGAGGGGTTCGTTCGCCGGTCGAGGTGGGCGCTGCATCACGCCGCGCTCGGCCGGCTCGAAGGCCAGCGAGATGTCCAGCGTGATGCTGGTGACCATGTTGATCCACAGAATCTGCGCAGCGGTGACCGGCATGGCCAGGCCGGCAAACACCGCCGCCAGGATCAGGCCGGCCTCGCCACCGTTGGTGGGCAGCACAAACAGCAGCGACTTCTTGATGTTGTCGAACACGGTGCGGCCCTCACGCACCGCCGCCGCGATGGTGGCGAAGTTGTCGTCGGTGAGCACCAGGTCGGCCGCTTCGCGCGCCGCGTCGGTGCCGCGCTGGCCCATGGCCACGCCGATGTCGGCGGCCTTGAGTGCCGGCGCGTCGTTCACGCCATCCCCCGTCATGGCCACCAACTGCCCCCCGGACTGCAGCGTGGCCACCAGGCGCAGCTTGTGTTCGGGGCTGGCGCGGGCGATCACATCGGTCTGTGCGAGCCGTTCCTTCAACGCGGTGTCGTCGAGCTGGTCGATCTCTGCACCGGTCAGGGGCTGGCCATCGCGCAGGCCGATCGCGCGGCCGATGGCAGCGGCCGTCACCGCGTGGTCGCCGGTGATCATCACCACGCGGATGCCGGCGCGCCGGCACTCGGCCACTGCCGCCACAGCCTCGGCACGCGGCGGGTCCATCAAACCCACCAACCCGAGCAGGGTGAAGCGCGGGGTGATGTCGCCCATGTTCAATCCCACCGTGCCCGCCGGCAGGTCGCACTCGGCCAGCGCCAGCACCCGTTGGCCCTGGGAGGCGGTCTCGTCCATGCGCGCCTGCCAGCCGGCCCTGTCCAGCGGACCGCCCGCGGTGTCGCTCACGCACAGCGAGAGCACGCGCTCGGGTGCGCCCTTGAGCAACACGAACACGCGCCCGGCGTGGTCGTGGTGCAGCGTGGCCATGAAACGGTGTTCGGACTCGAACGGGATGTCGTCCCGCCGCGGCGTGAGCGCCGCCTCTTCCGCTGGGTCCAGCCCGGCCTTGCGCGCCATCGACAGCAGCGCGCCTTCGGTGGGGTCACCGGCCAGCACCCAGCCCGCCGTGGACGTGTGGTGCAGCTGGGCGTCGTTGCACAGCAACGCGCAACGCGCGAGGCGCTGCAGGTCGGCGTCCTGCAGCGCGTCCAGCGCCGCGCCACTGCGGTGGAACCCGCCCTCCGGCGCGTATCCGGCCCCGGTCACTTCCAGCGTGCGGCCCGACAGCATCACGCACACGGCGGTCATTTCATTGCGGGTGAGGGTGCCGGTCTTGTCGGTGCAGATCACGCTGACCGAGCCCAGCGTTTCCGCCGCGGGCAAACGCCGCACCACCGCGCGCTGGCGCGCCATGGCGGCGGTGCCGATGGCCAGCGTGATGGTGACGATGGCCGGCAGGCCCTCGGGAATGGCCGCCACAGCCAAACCCACCACCGCGAGGAACAACGCCAGCGGCGGCAGGCCACCGATGAAAAAACCGTAAAGAAATGTGATCACGCTCACCACGCCGATCACCAGCGTGATCCGGCGCGCGAACTGGTCCAGGCGGCGCGTGAGCGGTGTGGCCAGGCTGCCGAGGTCGGACACCAGTGCGCCGATCTTGCCGATTTCGGTCTGGCTGGCCGTGGCCACCACCACGCCGCTGGCCTGCCCCACCGCCACGGTGGTGCCGGCAAACGCCATGCACAGCCGGTCGCCCAGCGACGCATCCAGCGCCACGGGTGCAGCGTCCTTCTCGGCCGGCACCGACTCACCGGTCAGCGCGGACTCGTCGATCCGCAGGTTCTTGGTGCGCAGCAGCCGCAGGTCGGCCGGCACGCGCGCGCCCGACTCCAGCAGCACCACGTCGCCCGGCACCAGGTCAGCGGCGTCGATCTCGTGGCGGTCCCCACCGCGCAGCACGGTGGCCCGGCTGGCCAGCATGGCGCGCACGGCTTCCAGCGCACGTTCGGCCTTGCCTTCCTGCACGAAACCAATGACCGCGTTGATCACCACCACACCCAGGATCACCGCCGCGTCCAGGTAGTCGCGCAACCAGAGCGTGACGAGTGCGGCCACCAGCAGCACGTAGATCAGCAGGTTGTTGAACTGGCGCAGCACGCGCATCCACAGGCTGGTGGAGACCACCTTTTCGATTCGGTTGGGGCCGTGTTGCACCAGGCGCTCGGCGGCCTGAGCTGCGGTTAGGCCGGTATCCATGCTTTGCAGGACCTCCACAACCCAGTCACGTGGCTGGCTGTGTGGGTCAAGCACGGCAAGCGTGGACATTTCACGCATCGGATGTTCAAAGGTCATGGCGCAACATACGCCTTCAGCCTGAGACCCACCATGACACTCATCAATCCAGGTGCACCTGGAAATTACTCATTGCATTGAGTAAACTTTCTCAAACCATTGAGTAAATTACATGACCACTGAAATCCAGAGACACGGACTGGACGCTTTCGTGAGCCGGTTGAACGAGCCGCGACGGTTCCTGCAGGTGGTGGCCGGCCCGCGTCAGGTGGGGAAAACCACCTTTGTCAGGCAGGCGCTGGCCAAGCTCGGCGCGGCTTCCTTGGTGGCACCCATCGCACAGCACAGCGTGAGCGCCGACAACCCGGGCCTGCAGGGTGCAGGTTGGCTGTCCATCCATTGGGAAACAGCGCGATCGCTGGCGGCCCAGGCGGGGGCCTGCGTATTGGTGCTGGACGAGGTGCAAAAGCTCCCGCGCTGGACGGACGAGGTCAAACGGCTGTGGGACGAGGACACCGCAGCCGGACGTGATGTGCGCGTGGTGGTCCTGGGGTCGGCGCCGCTGCTGATCGCCCGGGGGTTGACCGAGAGCATGGCTGGGCGTTTCGAGATGACGCGCCTGGGCCATTGGCGCTATCAGGAAATGAAGAAAGCATTTGGCTTCACGCTGGACCAGTTCATTTTTTTCGGCGGATATCCTGGCTCCGCTGCATTGGTGGGAGACGAGGCTCGCTGGGCGGCTTACGTGCGCGATGCCTTGATCGAAACCACCATCTCCAAAGACGTGCTGCTCATGGCGCCGGTGCAGAAGCCTGCGCTGCTGCGGCGCGTGTTCGATCTGGCCTGCCGCTACAGCGGGCAGATGTTGAGCTACCAGAAGATGATGGGTCAGCTGACCGACGCCGGCAACACCACCACGTTGGCTCACTACCTGGAGCTGCTGGAGGGCGCCGGAATGGTGTGCGGCCTGCAGAAATACGCAGGGCAGGTGCTGCGACAGCGAGCTTCCAGTCCCAAACTGCAGGTGTTCAACACGGCCTTGATGGGTGCCATTGCGGCGTCCGAAGGCTTTGGCTTGGAGCGTCTGCGTTCAACGCCCGAGCTGTGGGGACGCATGGTGGAAAGCGCGGTGGGCGCAGAACTGCTGGCCAGGCACCTGAGCCACAGCAGCGCCCAACCTCTGATCCACTACTGGCACGATGGCGGCCGCGAAGTCGACTTCGTGCTGCGTCAAGGTGGCGATCTGTTCGCACTGGAGGTCAAAAGCGGAACACAGCACGGCAACGTGGCCGGGCTGGACGCGTTCACCTCTGTTTTCCCTGGCACCCGAACTCTGGTCATCGGAACGGGTGGGGTACCGCTGGAGACCTGGTTCGGGTCTACCTGAGCAGGGTGAAGGCCAAAGCCGCCAGACCAGTCAGCGCAACACCCACCACCACCTTCATGAAGGTTTTGCTGTCAGGTGCTGCAGCGGGCGGGGTCTTTGAGGGCCTTCGCTCGGTGACGTCGCCGCGCGAAACACGCCGGGAAGTCTGCGCAACCGGCACGGGCTCTGCCGGCAAGGCCTGGAGTTCGCTGGGCACAGTGTCCACTGCATCGTCCTCGTCGCGCATGAAGCGCACGGCCTCGTCGATCTGGACCTTGGACAACTGGTACGGGTCGAACTGCGACACGCCCCATTGCCGCAGCAGGCCTTGCAGGCGTCGTTCACCCGGCACGTACTTCATCGACCAGGCGCCAAAGGTGCGTGTGCTGATCGACGACTGCAACAGCACCGTCACATCACGATGGCGCGGGTCCGCTTCGATCTTGCTGTAGAGGTTCTGCACGATCCGAACGTCGCCTTCGAGGCACTGCAGAAAGTAACCTTCACCGAACAGCAGACCACCCACCACATCGAGTCGGGCGTTGTTCTTGCGAGATTTCGCCAGTATCCGGGCGACACCGGGATCCAGGCCCAGCTGCGTTGCATTGTGTGCGGCGACGGAGCGGCTGGCATACACGAGCCTGATCAGTTGGTTCAAGGAAGAGTCCTGTCGATGGGGAAAAGCGTGGGCCTCGGAAGACGGCCGTGGATTCTCGATCAGATCGCGCAGCCCCGGCACGCGTCGGGTTTATCGGGAATCCGGCCCGTTGGTCACCCACGTCGAACGCCACCGCTGCCAGTCACCGGGTTCGTCCACATCCCACAGCGTCGCCAGTTCGCGCCAGCTCGCACCCGCCACACGCAAGCGCTCGCGGGTCTGCGTCAGCACCTGTGGCGTGCTCCATGCAACGTCGGTGAACACCTCGGGCACGGGCTTGCGCAGGCCCACCAGCACATAGCCGCCGTCCTCGGCCGGGATCAGCACCACATCAACCGTCTGCAGCGCGTCGGCAGCTTGCTGAAGGTGCACAGGCGTGAGCGCAGGGCAGTCGGTGCCAACGATGAGCAGGGGCACCCGGGACGGCTTCGCAAAGTGGTGGGCCATGGCCGTCGCCATGCGGATGCCCAGGTCACCGTCGGGCTGTGTGAGGGCGTTCACACCCCGGTGGCGTGCGAGCGCGCGAAAGAAGCGGTGCGCCGCATCGGGCGCACACCACAGCGTCAGTTCGCCCGTGCTGGCCGAGCGCACGGTGGCCAGGGTTCTCAGGGCAAAGCCCCGCTGCGCACGGGCGGCACCGGCCGCGCCGAGCAGCGGGATCAACCGCGTCTTGGCCAGCCCGGCCACCGGGGCCTTGGCCATCACGACCACGGCCGCCGGCGCGCGGGGCCGGTAGCCGTAACGCAAGGCGAGCGTATGGGCATCCATCCCCAGCGCATGCGCAGCGCGCAGCCGCCACATCAGCAGCACGGTGCGCCAGAAACCGTGCTGGTCCCAGCGGCGGCCCGAGGTGGTGACGCGCTCACGCAGGCAGGCCGGCGCTTCGATGGCCTTCAGGCGCTGGCTCAGATCGATGTCTTCCATCAGGGGCATCGCCGCGAAACCACCCAGCGATTCGAACAGCCGCCGCTGCACGAACACGGCCTGGTCGCCGGTGGCGATGCCGGTGAGGCGCGAGCGCCGGTTCATGAACCAGGCCACCATGGGCAGCAGCGGGTGCTGTCCGTCGACGCGAACGTCGAAGCGACCCCAGCGGTGGCCGCGTTGCAGCACCTGCTCGATCAGCCGGTCGGCGTTGGCGGGCAGGTGGGTGTCGGCGTGCAGGAACAGCAGCACATCGGCGCGGGTGGCGACAGCGCCCGCGTTGAGTTGCGAAGCGCGGCCGCGCGGGGCCTGCAGCGCCTGGTCGGCCAGCGCTTGGGCGATGGCCGGGGTGCCGTCGGTGCTGCCACCGTCCACCACGATGAGTTCAGCACCGCGCGCGCGCAGCGGCGCCAGCGCCTGCAGCTTCGAAGCCAGCGTGCTGGCTTCGTTGAGCACCGGCACAACCAGGGCCAGCTTCATGCGCGCATCCCGCGTTCAAACCGGTCGAAGCCGTCGAGCACCTCGGCCACCACGGCCGGGCCGAGGTAATGGTCCACCCGGTTGCGCACATGGACCACCAACGCAGCTTCGCTGCGCTCGCTGGACCAGTCTTCGCCGTCGCCACCCGCACGCGCCGACGCGGACGAGAGCGCGCGCCACTTGGCGCACCAGGTGATGGACCACAGCCACATCGCGCGGCGCAGCGGCCCGTGCCAGGCCTGCGCACCCGATGCGGTGGACCCCACCGCCTCGGCCCAGGCCGCATAAAAATCCAGCACCTCATCCGCGGTGAGCACGGCCTGCGTGTCCACATCCCAGGTGGTGGAGGTGTAGAGCGTGGCGTGGGCCAGGTCCAGGCCGGGGTGGGCGTAGCGGCACTTCTCCAGATCGACCAGCACGGCGCGACCGTCGGGCTGCACGATGAAGTTGCCCGGGTGGGCGTCGAAGGCGACGAGGCAGCGCGCGGGCCGATCGGATCCTTCCAAAAGAGCCTGCAGTCGACGGCGCTCGCCCTCGATGGCCGCCATCACCGGCGCGGGCAAACCGGCCGCGCCGAGGTGAGCGGCCTGCGCGTCGATCTCGTGGGCCAGCGACCGCAGCGGGTCGGCGGCGTTCAACAGGGGTGCGCGCGCCGCCGCCTCGGGCAGCGGCAGCGCGTGCAGGGCCGCGAGCGCCGCGGCCAGCGCGGGCAGGTCGTGCGGCAGGCGGGCCGGACGGCCCTCGATGGCCTGCACCAGCAGTGCGCCGCGTGGCAAGTGCCCGGAGGGCGGCAACACGCCGTGCAACACCGGCGTGTGGCCGCTGGCCGCCGCGCGCTCGAAGCAGGCGCGCTGGTAGTGCAGGTTGTCCTGCGCGGCCAGGCCCAGCTGGCTCTGCTTCGGGATGCGCGCGAGCCAGCCGGTGCCTTGCAGGCGCACGTGGTCGTGCGCCAGGCCTTTGTCGGGCAGCGGCACCAGGGGCTGGTCGGCGGCGGGGTGACCCGCCGCCTGCAAGGCCGAACGCAAGCGCTGAATGACGTCGTTGGAAATCGGCAAGCCGGGATACCTCGGGGAAGACGGGATGAAGGCGGCGTTGAAGGGGCGAAGGTGTAAGAATGCACCGGCCCTGGCGACCGACAGGTTGCAAACCCACACTGGAATTGTCGTGAGCTTTCGAAAAATCTTTCTGCTGGCCGTGGTCGCTCTGGGCATCGCGGCCTTTTTCTGGCTCGATCTGGGGCGTTTCCTGAGCCTGGAGTACCTCAAACAGAGCCAGGACCGCTTCGAGGCACTTTACGCGGCCGAGCCGCTGAAGGTGTCGCTGGCGTACTTTGCACTCTACGTGGTGGCCACCGCGCTTTCGTTCCCGGGCGCGGCCATCATCACGCTGGCCGGTGGTGCCATCTTCGGCTTGTGGTGGGGCATCCTGCTGGTGTCGTTCGCCTCCAGCCTGGGCGCCACGCTGGCGTTTCTGGTCTCGCGTTTTGTGCTGCGCGACAGCATCGAGGCCAAGTTCGGCAACCGCCTGGCCGAGATCAACCGCGGCATCGAGAAGGACGGCGCGTTCTACCTCTTCACGCTGCGGCTGATCCCGGTGGTGCCGTTCTTCGTGATCAACCTGGTGATGGGCCTCACGAAGATGAAGGCGCTGACCTTCTATCTGGTGAGCCAGATCGGCATGCTGGCCGGCACGCTGGTGTATGTGAACGCGGGCACGCAGCTGGCGCAGATCGATTCGCTCCAGGGCATCCTGAGCCCGGCGCTGCTGGGCTCGTTTGTGCTGCTGGGCGTGTTTCCGCTAATCGCAAAATGGATCGTGGGTCTGGTGCAAAAACGCAAGGTGTACGCGCGCTGGGCCAGCGTGAAGCCCAAGCGGTTCGACCGCAACCTGATCGTGATCGGCGCCGGCGCGGGCGGCCTGGTGTCGGCCTACATCGCCGCGGTCGTGAAGGCCAAGGTCACGCTGGTCGAAGCACACAAGATGGGCGGCGACTGCCTGAACTACGGCTGCGTGCCGAGCAAGGCGCTCATCAAGAGCGCGAAGCTGGCGCACCAGATGCGCCACGGCGACACCTACGGCTTGCACAGCACCGCACCCTCCTTCAGCTTCAAGGCGGTGATGCAGCGCATCCAGGCCATCGTGCGCGCCATCGAGCCGCACGACAGCGTGGAGCGCTACACCGGGCTCGGTGTGGAGGTGCTGCAGGGCTACGCCAAGTTGGTGAACCCCTGGACGGTGGAGATTGCGCTGAACGACGGCAGCAAGCAGACGCTCACCACCCGCAGCATCGTCATCGCAGCCGGCGCCCGGCCCTTTGTGCCACCGTTGCCGGGCCTGGAAGACAGCGGCTACGTGACCAGCGACACGATGTGGGAGAAGTTCGGTGAACTCGACGAGGTGCCCCAACGCCTGGTGGTGCTGGGCGGTGGGCCGATCGGCTGCGAACTCGCGCAGAGCTTTGCACGCCTGGGCTCGCAGGTGACGCAGGTGGAAATGGGGACGCGCGTGATGGCGCGCGAAGACGAAGAGGTGAGCGAGCTGGCGCGCCAGGCGCTCCTGAAAGACGGTGTGGATGTGCGCACCGGCCACAAGGCACTGCGGGTTGAAAAACATCCTGAGGGGTCTTCGACAGGCTCAGGCCGAACGGGGGGCGTGCTGGTGGTGGAACACGCCGGCGCCGAACAACGCATCGAATTCGACGAGCTGCTGTGCGCCGTGGGCCGCAGCGCGCGCCTCACCGGCTACGGTCTGGAAGAACTGGGCATTCCGACGAAAAAGACGGTGGAGACCAACGAGTACCTGCAGACGCTCTACCCCAACATCTACGCGGCGGGTGACGTGGCCGGGCCCTACCAGTTCACCCACGTGGCGGCGCACCAGGCCTGGTACGCGGCGGTCAACGCGCTCTTCGGCGACTTCAAACAGTTCAAGGCCGACTACCGCGTGATCCCCTGGGCCACCTTCATCGACCCCGAGGTGGCGCGCGTGGGTCTGAACGAGCAGGAGGCGAAAGAACAAGGCATCGCGGTGGAGGTGACGAAGTACGGCATCGACGACCTCGATCGCGCCATCGCCGACAGCGAGGCACACGGCTTCGTGAAGGTGCTCACCGTGCCGGGCAAGGACACCATCCTGGGTGTGACCATCGTGGGCACCCACGCGGGCGATCTGCTGGCCGAGTACGTGCTGGCCATGAAGCACGGCCTGGGCTTGAACCAGATCCTGGGCACCATCCACACCTACCCCACGCTGGCCGAGGCCAACAAGTACGCGGCGGGCGAGTGGAAACGCGCGCACGCACCGCAGCGGCTGCTGGCCTGGGTGGGCCGGTTCCACGACTGGCGGCGCGGATGATGGCGCCGGTCCGCGTGTGGGCAGCGGCGCTGCTCACCACCAGCCTCGGCGCCCTGGCCCAGGCGCCCCTGCCCGCACTGGTGCAAGCCGATGGCGCATTGAACCCCGAGTGGCGGTATGTGGGTTTCCCCAAGGCCAAGGCCGACCTCCCGCCCACGCGCTTTGAAGCGGGTCGCGTCGATGGCACACCTGCGGTGCAGGTCGTCACGGCGTCGAGCTACGGCACGCTGGTGCAGGACTGGAGCGGCAACGCGCCGGCGCGCTTGCAGTGGCGCTGGCGTCTGGATGCGCCGCTCTCGGGTGGACCCACTGCTCCCGACATCCTGACCAAAGCGGGCGACGACGCGGCGCTCAAGGTCTGCGTGATGTTCGACCACGCGCTGGACCGCGTGCCCTTTGTGGAACGAACCGTGCTGCGCATCGCGCGCAGCGTGAGCGGCGAAGCCTTGCCGGCGGCCACGGTGTGCTACGTGTGGGACAGCACCCACCCCGCCCTCACGCAAGGCCCGAACCCCTACACGAAGCGGGTGCGCTTCATCAGCCTCCAAGGCCAAGGCGCCCCCCTGGCACGCTGGGTGAACGAATCGCGCGACGTGGCGGCGGACTTCGCCACGCTTTTTGCCGACGAGCTGCCCGCAGGCACCCCAGCACCGCGCATCACCCGCGTGCTGCTGGGCGCCGACAGCGACAACACGGCGAGCACCAGCAGCGGCTGGGTGGCCGACCTCCGGTGGGCCGACCGCGGGCCTTGACACGGCACGTACCATCGGAGCCCATGCACCACGGCATCAAGAAACTCCTCCTCCTCGGCGCCGGGCATGCCCATGTGCATGTGCTGGCCAGCCTGGCGCAACACCGCCCCGCCGATCTCGACGTGACGGTGCTCACTCCCTTCGCCTACCAAACCTACAGCGGCATGACGCCCGGCCTCGTGGCCGGCCACTACGCCGAGACCGACTGCCGCATCGCGCTGGAGCCGCTGGTGCGCGCGGCCGGCGCGCGCTGGGTGCAGGGCCGCTGCACCGGCATCGACCCGGTGGGCAACACGGTGAGCGTCGCAGCGGCCGGCGGCGCACAGGGCGTACCCGCCACGCTGGGCTTTGACGAAATGTCCATCGACACCGGCGCCGTGATCGACCGCGCACGGCTGGAGGCCGACATGCCGGGCGCCGCCAGCCACGCACTGGCCATCCGCCCGATCGAGGCCTTTGCCCAGCTCTGGCCGCAGGTGATGGCGCTGGCGCAGCAGAAGCCGGTGTCGCTCGCGGTGGTGGGCGCGGGCGCGGCCGGCATCGAACTCGTTTTCGCGGCAGAGCAAGCCATCCGCCAGCACGGCATGCCGGGCGCGCGCTTCACGCTCATCACCGGCGGCCCCGAGGTGGCCGAGAGCTACCGCCCGGGTGTGCAACGCAAGGTGCTGCGCCAGTTGAAACGCCGCGGCATCACGGTGCTGCGCGAGGCCTGCGTGGGCATTGGTGCGGGTGAGGTGCTGCTGGGCAACGGCGCGCGCCTGGCCTGCGACGTGCCGCTGCTGGCCATCGGCACCCACGCGCCGCCCTGGCTGCAGGGCAGCGGCCTGGCGCTGTCGGAATCCGGGCACGTGCTGGTCAACGCGTTTCAGCAGAGCACCAGCCACCCGCAGGTGTTTGCCGCGGGCGACGTGGCCACGCGCGCCGATGTGCCGCACGCACGCAGCGGCGTGTACGCCGTGCGCGCAGGCCCGCCGCTGGCGCACAACCTGCTGGCGTTTCACCAGCGCAAACCCTTGAAGCCCCACCAGCCGCCCACCAACACGCTGAACCTGCTCTCGTGCGGGACCGGCCACGCCATTGCGAGCTACGGGCCGCTGAGCCTGGAAGGCGCCTGGGCCTGGCGCTGGAAGGACCGCATCGACCGCGGCTTCATCGAGCGATACCGGGTCGGTCCCCGCCCCGCTGCTCAGGCCTCGGGCGAATCGGTGTCCTGACGGCCGCTCTCCAGTTCAGCGCGCGCCGCGCTGGCCAGCGACTGGTAACGCCGCCGGAATTCGTCGAGGCTGTCCTGCTCCAGCTCTTCGAGGTCGAGCAAGGCGTTGTGGGCGCCTTTGGTGGCGCGGATCAGTTCGTCGATCTTGATCTGCAGCGCCTCGGAATCGCGGTTCTGCGTGTTCTGGATCAGGAACACCATGAGGAAGGTGATGATGGTGGTGCCGGTGTTGATCACGAGCTGCCAGGTGTCGCTGAAGCCGAACAGCGGCCCGGTGATGAGCCAGACCACAATGACCGCCGCAGCCAGCACAAAGGTCTTCGGCCGACCACTCAACCGGGCAATCTGGTTGGCAAACTTTGAGTATCCGATTCGGCTGGCCATGCGCGTTCTCCTGAAAACCGTGCTGGACCCATGCTACGCGCAGGGCCACACAGTCAGCCAGCCGGGCCGTCAACAGCCGAGCTGCTCGGCCAGGTGTACCAGGCTGCGCGCGTGAAAGGTGTTGGCCGCATCGGGCGACACGTCCTTGATGTGCTGCGCACCGAACTCCAGCGGGCGCTCGATGTAGGCGGTGCGCAAACCGCAGGCCCGCGCCGCGGCCAGGTCGTCCTGGTGGGCGGCCACCAGCATCACGTCGCCGGGTGCCACGTCAAACACGCGCGCCACGCCCAGGTAGGTGGCCGGGTCGGGTTTGTAGGCGCGGAACACCTCGGCCGAGAGCACGCAGTCCCAGGGCAATCCCGCGCGTTTGGCCATGTTCGTGAGGAGACCGATGTTGCCGTTGGACAGGCTGCAGATGGTGTGGCGACTCTTCAGCCTTGTGAGCCCGGCCACCGTGTCGGGCCAGGGGTCGAGCCGGTGCCAGACCTTGTTGAGGTGCTGCTTCTGCGCCTCGGTGAGCGCGTTCAGGCCGAACTTGGGCAACAGCCCGTCCAGAATCAGCCGGTGCAGATCGTCGATCAGCGTCCAGCCCAGTTCGCCCGAGCGCACGCGCTGCATGGCGGGCTGATATCCCGAGCGCCAGGCGAGCGCAAAGGCATCGGCGTCCACCTGCGGGTGGAGCGCGGCCACCTCGCGGGTGATGCTGCCGTGCCAGTCGACCACGGTGCCGAAGATGTCGAAGGCGAGGATGGGGGCGTGGGTCATGTGGATTCAGCGCTGTTTGAGCGCGGTGACTTCGATCTCGATCTTCATGCGCGGATCGAGCAGACCCGCGGTGATCATCATGGCCGCCGGGCGCGCGGTGCCCAGGTGTTGGCGCAGCACCGGCCAGCAGGCTTCAAAGTCGGCGCCGTCGGGCAGCACGTAGTTCACGCGCACCACGTCGTCCAGGCTGGCACCCGCCTGTTTGAGCGCGGCGGCGATGTTCTGCAGGCACTGCTCGGCCTGCTCCACCACGCTGTCCGAGATGGTCATGGTGGTGTAGTCGAAGCCGGTGGTGCCCGAGACAAACACCCAGTCGCCCGCGACCACGGCGCGCGAGTAGCCGATCTGCCGCTCGAACGGCGAGCCGGAGCTGATGCGCCTGCGCTCCATGGCTCAGATCACTTCCAGGCGCACGCCTTCGGCGGCGGGCGCCACGATTTCGCCGATGTCGGCGGCGCCGGCAAAGCCGTGTTTTTCGAAGATCGCCAGCACCGCGTCCACCGCATCGGGCGCGCAGGCCACCAGCAGGCCGCCGCTGGTTTGCGGGTCGGACAGCAGGGCCTGGTCCACCGGCTGCAGGGTGCTGGCCAGGCGAACTTCATGGCCGTAGGCCGCCCAGTTGCGGCCCGACGCACCGGTGACCATGCCGGCGGCGGCGAGTTCGCGCACGCCGCCGATCAGCGGCACACGCGCCATGTCGATGCGCACCGTGGTGTTGGCGCCGCGCGCCATCTCCATCACGTGGCCGGCGAGACCAAAGCCGGTGATGTCGGTCAGCGCGTGCACACCGTCCAGCGCCGCGAGATCGGGGCCGGGCGTGTTGAGCTTGGTGGTGTTCTCGATCATCTGCGCGTAACCCTCGGTGCTCAGCGCGTCTTTCTTCAGCGCGGCCGAGAGCACACCCACGCCGATCGGCTTGCCCAGGATCAGGCGGTCGCCCACCTTCGCATCGGCATTGCGCTTCACGCGCTTGGGGTGCACCAGGCCCAGGGCCACCAGACCGTAGATGGGCTCGACCGAGTCGATGGTGTGGCCACCCGCGATGGGGATGCCGGCCGCGCGGCAAACGTCCTGTCCGCCTTCCAGGATCTTGCCGATGGTCTCCGTGGACAACACACCGATGGGCATGCCGACCAGCGCCAGCGCCATGATGGGTGTGCCGCCCATCGCGTACACGTCGCTGATGGCGTTGGTGGCGGCGATGCGACCGAAGTCGTACGGATCGTCCACGATGGGCATGAAGAAGTCGGTGGTGGCGATCAGTGCCTGCTCGTCGTTGAGCTGGTACACGGCGGCGTCGTCGGCGGTCTCGATGCCGACCAGCAGTTCCTTCGGCATGGGCATGGCCGCCGTGCCTTTCAGGATCTCGCTGAGCACGCCGGGCGCGATCTTGCAGCCGCAGCCGCCGCCGTGGGAGAGGCTGGTGAGGCGGGGCTGGGTGGCGGCGGTGGGGGTGGGTGCGTTCATGGGTGTCTCCAGGGGAAATGAATTCGGTGGCGCGCGTTCAGCGCAGCTCGTGCAACACGGCCAGCAAGTTGGCCTGCTCGGTGCGTGGATCGAACAACGGCACGCGAAGCTCACATTGTGCGTGCAGGGCGTCCAGCCTGCCACCGGCCTCGCCCAAGCCCGCACGGCAGTCGCGCAGGGCCTGGACCAGCGCGGGCGCATCTCCGGGCGCAAAGTAGCCGCCGTAGTCGGTGCCCAACATGCCCACATTGCCGTCGATGCGGGAAGCCAGCACCGGCGTGCCGCACAGCACCGCCTCCAGCAGCACATGGGCACCGCCTTCCATGCGGCTGGTGTGCACCAGCACATGCGCTCGCTGGATGCGCGCGCGTGTCGCAGCGTGTGGCAACCCACCGAGCCAGCGGTAGTGCGGGCAGTCCCGCGCGGTGGCCTGCGCAGCCTCGCCCAGCGTGGGGTCGAGCGCGGCGCCGATGTGGTCGATGTGGATGCCCTCGTCGGGGCTCAGCAGGCGGGCTGCTTCAAACAGGGTCTGCGGCCATTTTTCGTCGCGCAGGTGGCCCACCATCACCGCGCGCAGGTGGGTGGTGGTCTTGGCCAGCGTCTGGCGCCGCGTGCCCGACTGGAACACCACGCGGCATTTGCCGCGCAGCGCCTCGGGCAACGCCAGCGGGCCTTGCGCCTGCAACGCGACGAGGCGGTGCGCGAGCGCCAGCGAGCGTTGGGCATCGGCATCGGTTCCGATGTCGCGGTAAAGGTCGGTGCCGGTGAGTGCCAGCACCAGCGGGCGCTCCGGATGCGCTTTCGCCCAGGCGGCCACCGAAGGGGCCGAGCGGCGGGCGTGCAGGGCCAGCAACACATCACCCTCATCGCCCTGCGCCCATGCTTTTGCCACCCTCACCCGATAATGACCCGAGAGCATTCGCGTCCAGCGGCGGGCGGTTTGCCAGTTGCCGTTGTTGGCATCGGCCAGGGCCGGCGTGACGATACAGAGCGAAGGTTTTTTCATGGGTTTGAGCAGGTCAGCGATTGTGGGCGATGCGCCCTCGGGCGGGTGGTCCGCGGCCGACATGGCCCGCCATGCCGACCGGGCAACGCTGGTCAGCGCGCTGGTGGACGCACGCGAGCGCACGCTGCGGCAGTTTGCGGCCTTCGAGCACGCCCTCGGCCCCAGCCTGCGCGTGCCCTGCGCGCCCGAGCTCAACCTGCCGCTGTGGGAGCTCGGTCACATCGGCTGGTTCGCCGACTGGTGGATCGCACGCAACCCGCAGCTCGGTCGGGGCCTGCAGGCGGACCCGCTGGTAGCCCGAAGCCCCGCCCGCCAGGTGGCGCGCGGCGTGGACGCCGAGGCCCTGTACGACTCCAGCGCGATCGCGCACGACCACCGCTGGCAGCTCGACCTCCCCGACGCCGAGACCACCCGCGCCGACCTGTCGGCCAGCCTCGCCCAGACGCTGGCGTTGCTGTGGGAGGCGCCCGATGACGACACCGGCCTGTACTTTTTCCGCCTCGCCCTGTTTCACGAAGACATGCACGCGGAGGCGGCGGTTTACATGGCGCAGGCGTTGGGCATCGACGTGGGCCATCCCTCGCCGCCCGTTCGGGCTGAGCCTGTCGAAGTCCGCACGGTCCACGTGCCGGCCAACCGCTGGACCCTGGGCTGGAGCGGCCCCGGCTTCGCTTTCGACAACGAACTCGGCGCCCACCCCATTGACGTGAACGCCTTCGAGATCGACGCCGGCCCCGTGACCTGGGCGCGCTACCTGCCGATGGTGGACGCTGGTCTGGCCAGCGTTCCTCGTTACCTGCGGCGCACACCCCGGGGCTGGGAAACGCAGCGCTTCGGCACCTGGCACGCGCTGGACCTGCAGGCCCCGGCCTGCCACCTGAGTGCCACCGAAGCGCAAGCCTGGTGCCGCTGGACCGGGCGGCGCCTGCCCACCGAAGCCGAATGGGAAGTGGCGGCCCAAACCGCGCCGGGCTTTGCCTGGGGCGAGGTCTGGGAATGGACCGCGAGCGCCTTCGCGCCCTTCCCCGGCTTTGCACCCCACCCCTACCGTGACTACTCGCAGCCGTGGTTCGATGGCCGCCCGGTGCTCAAGGGCGCCAGCAGCGCCACCCACCCACGCATGCGCCATCCCCAATACCGCAACTACTTTCCCGCCGAGCGCACCGACATCCTGGCCGGCTTTCGCAGCGTGCGCCCCTGATCACCGACCCTTGCGGTAAGCGTCGGGCGTGGTGCCGGTCCGGCGGCGAAACATGCCGATGAAGGCCGAGGTGGAGGCGTAGCCCAGGTCTTGTGCGATGTGCTCCACCTTCCCGCCGGCTTCCAGCAGGGCCATGGCTTTCACCGTGCGCAAGCGCTGGCGCCATTCGGCCAGCGTCATGCCCAGCTGGCTCTGGCAGCGGCGCATGAGCGTGCGCTCGGTGGTGTGGACCAACGCCGCCCAATCGGCCACCGAACGCGCATCGCCCGGCGCCGCCTCCAACGCCTGCAACACCGGCGCGAGCAGCGGGTCGTTGGACGTGGGCAGGTAACTGCCGCTCACCGGCGCGGTCTCCAACTGGTCCAGCACCACCTGCAGCAGCCGCTCGCGCGGCGCGCCGTGTGCTTGCGAGGACGGCGTCTGGCGCAGGTGCTCCAGCAGACCGTGCAGCAAGGGGCTCACGGTGAGCGCACACACCTGCTGCGGCATGCGCGTCGCACGCTCGGGCACCACGTACACCGAACAGAACGAAGCCTCCTGGCGGTTCATGCCGGTGTGGTCCACGTCGGGGGGGAGCCACAGGCCGTACTGCGGCGGGATCAGGTAATGCTCGGTGGCGAGCTGCACCTCCATCACGCCGCTGAAGGCGTAGACAAACTCGCCCCAGTGGTGGCGGTGGTGCGGGTAGGCCGCGTCGGCCGGCATCTGCGCTGCGCGGAACACGATGTCGCCCGGCAGCGCGTCGGTGAACGGCGCGGTCTGCAGGTGTTTGGCGGGCGGGCGGGCGGGGGAGCGCGGCATGTTGACGGTCTGGAAAAGGGATTTGTCCGATTCTCGTTATCTGCCGCAGATCGGTCAAAGGACAATCACCCACCCGAACCCCCAACGAACGCCTTTGTGGACACCCGCCAATCTCTCGACGCCCGCGCCATTGGCCTCATGGTCGTGCTCTGCCTCACCTGGAGCCTGCAGCAGATCGCGCTGAAGGCGACCGCAGCCGACTTCTCGCCCGTCCTGCAAATCGCGGTGCGATCGGGCATCGCCGCTGCGCTGGTGGGCCTGCTCATGTGGCGCCGGGGCGAAGGCTCGCTGCTGGCCGACGGCGCCTGGAAACCCGGCGCGGTGGCCGGTGCCCTGTTCGGGCTTGAATTCCTGCTGGTGGGCGAAGGCCTGGGCCACACCTCGGCGGCGCACATGGTGGTGTTTCTCTACACCGCGCCGATCTTCGCGGCGCTGGGGCTGCAGTGGAAGCTGCCGTCCGAGCGGCTGGCACCGGCGCAGTGGCTGGGCATCCTGCTGGCCTTCACCGGCATCGCCATTGCCTTCCTGCTGCGCGACACGCAGGGCAACCAGGACTGGAGCCGCATGCTCTGGGGCGACCTGCTGGGATTGCTGGGGGGCGCGGCCTGGGGCGCCACCACCGTGGTCATCCGCACCACGCGGCTGAGCCGCCTGCCGGCCACGCAAACCCTGCTCTACCAGCTGCTCGGGGCCTTCGCGCTGCTGCTGCCGGCCGCCTTCCTCCTGGGTCAGACCACTTTCAACCCCACCCCGGTGGTGTGGGCAAGTCTGGCGTTCCAGTCGGTGGTGGTGGCCTTCGTCAGTTTTCTGGTCTGGTTCTGGCTGATGCGACGCTACCTGGCCTCACGGCTGGGCGTGATGTCGTTTCTCACGCCCTTGTTCGGTGTGGTGCTGGGCGCCTGGCTATTGGGTGAGCGCATTGAAGCCAGCTTCCTCACCGGCGCCCTGCTGGTGCTCGCCGGCGTGGTGATGGTGAGCGGTCATGAGCTCTTCGCGCAGTGGTGGCGCAACCTCAGGCCGGCGCCCAGAACACGCTGAACCAGCCCTGGGCGTCGCTCCAGTGGCGCGCCTCGCCGAAGCCGGCGTTGCGCAACAGCGCTTCAAAGTGGTCGGGCTGCCACTTGTAAGAGCTCTCGGTGTGCAGCCGTTCGCCCGCGGCAAACACACGCTGCCCACCGGGCCAGCACACGGTCTGCTGCGCACTCGCTTCCAGGTGCATCTCGATGCGCGAAGCCTCTTCGTTGAACAGCCCCACGTGGCGCCACGCAGCCGGCGCAAAGTCGGCCCCCAGCACGCGGTTCACGTTGAGCAGCAGGTTGCGGTTGAAGGCCGCGGTGACGCCCAGCGCGTCGTCGTAAGCCGGCTCCAGCAAGGCGCGGGGTTTGACGCGGTCCACACCGATCAACAAGCCCCCGCCCGCGCCACCCGAGCGGCACACCGCGTGCGCTTGCCTGAGCAGGGCCAGTGCCTCGACCGGGTCGAAGTTGCCGATGCTGGAGCCCGGGTAGAACACCACGCGCGGCGCCTGCGCGGCCGGGCCGTCGGCCAGCCAGTCGGCCACCTCGGCGCCGAGCGCAAAGCGGCTTGAAAAATCCATGCCCACGCCCAGCATCGCCAGCGCCGGGTGTTGCTGCTGCAGCTGCTGCAAGGTGTCGCGCAAATAGTCCACCGAAATGTCGATCGCCACGTAAGCGGCCGGCCGCAGCACCGGGAACAGCCGGGCCGCCTTCACACAGCTGCCCGCGCCCAGGTCGAGCAGGATGGATCCGCCGGGCACCACCTGCGCCATGTCGGCACCGTGCTGCTGGAAGATCGCCGCCTCGGTGCGCGTCGGGTAGTACTCGGGCAGCTCGGTGATGGCGTCGAACAGGCGCGAACCCAGCGCGTCGTACAGGAACTTCGGCGAGATGTGAGCCGGCGTGGCCTGCAAACCAGCCACGAGTTCGGCGCGTAAGGCGGCCCGGTCTTCGTGGTGGAGCTGGATGAAGGGCGGAGCTGTGGTCTGAAGGGTCATGGGCGCTTTCGGGAAGGGTCTTTATAGCGGAGGCGTCTTTCAACGTCGGTGCGCTGACCCGCTTTTCTACAGGGTCTTGCAAAGCTGACGGTCACTCGCCCGGCGCGGCGCGCGTCTGGAGCGGGTCGGGTCTAATACGCGCTCCCCAATCCCCCTTGACCGGATTCACCATGTTCACAAACACCCCCCGCACCCTGCGCGCACTGTTCACCTGCGCCGTGCTCAGCCTCACCGCCGCCGCCCACGCGCAAACCGTGTTCCGCGTCACCACCATCCCCGAAGAAGCCGCCACCGAGCAGATCCGCAAGTTCACGCCGCTGGCCACCTACCTCGAAAAAGAACTCGGCGTCAAAGTCGAATTCACCCCGGTGAGCGACTACCCCGCCGCCGTGGAAGCGCTGGTCAACAAGAAAGTCGACCTCGTCTGGTTCGGCGGCTTCACCTTTGTGCAGGCCAACATCCGCTCGGGTGGCAAGGTCGTGCCGCTGGCCCAGCGCGAAGAGGACACCAAGTTCCAGTCGGTCTTCATCGCCAAGACCGACTCGGGCATCAAGACCCTGGCCGACATGAAGGGCAAGCAGGTCTCGTTTGGTTCGCAGAGCAGCACCTCGGGCCACCTGATGCCGCGCAGCTTCCTGCTGGCGGCCAACATCGAGCCTGAGAAAGACTTCCGCCGCATCGCCTACAGCGGCGCGCACGACGCGACCATCGCCTCGGTGGTCAGCGGCAAGGTCGACGCGGCCGCGCTGGACATCACGGTCTGGAAAAAATTCGTGGCCGAGAACAAGGTCGACACCAAGGCGGTCGACGTGTTCTTCACCACGCCGGGTTACTTCAACTACAACTGGTCGGTGCACGCCGACACGCCGGTGGCGATGCAGCAGAAGATCAAGGCCGCGCTGATCGGCCTGTCGCCGGCCAACCCCGAGCACGCCGAGATCTTGAAGCTCAACCGCGCCACGCGTTACATCGAAACCAAGCCCGAAAACTACAAGGGCCTGGAAGCCGCTGCGCGCAGCGCCGGCCTGCTCTGATTCAGCAGGCGGTCGGTTGAACATCACCCTGCAAGGCGTCTCGGCACGCCACCCGGCCGCGCGCTCCGGCCATGCGCCCGCGCTGCGCTCGCTCGATCTGCAAATCGCCTCGGGCGAGCAGGTCGCGGTGATCGGGCCGTCGGGCGCAGGCAAGACCACGCTGCTGCAGGTCATGGCCTGCGCGCTGCCGCCCACCGAAGGCCGCTTCACGCTCGACGGTCGCGAGCCCTGGGCGCTGCCTCGATCTGCGCTGCAGCGTCAACGGGGCCAGTTGTTTCTGGCGCCGCAGGTCCCGCCGCTGCCGCCGCGCCAGCGCGTGGTCACCTCGGTGCTCGCCGCGCGCCTGCCGGCCATGGGTTTGCTGGCCAGCTTGCGATCGCTGTTCTATCCCAACGACATCCCGGCCGCCTTCGACGCACTGGACCACTTTGACCTCGCCGACAAGCTCTTTGAACGGGTCGATCGGCTATCGGGGGGTGAGCGCCAGCGCGTGGGCCTGGCGCGTGCGCTGCTCGCCCCGGCCCGGCTCTGGCTGATCGACGAGCCTTTGTCCGCGCTGGACCCCACCCGCTCCAAACAAGCCGTGTCCGCGCTGCAGGACGGCGCGCGCGAGCGCGGCGTGACGCTGGTGGCCACGCTGCACCAGGTGGACGTGGCGCTGGCCCACTTCCCGCGCATCGTCGGTTTGCGAGACGGGCAGCTGGCCTTTGACCTGCCCGCCGCCGAGGTGACGCAGGAGCGCCTGGCGCGCCTGTACGACCAGTTTGAACACGAGCTGCGTGGTGAGGTGCCGGTGGTGGTGGCCGAGCCGCAGGCCACACCGCAACCCGCGGTGATGCACTGCCGCTGAGCATGAGCGCAGCGATGCATGCCTGGCGCAGCGCCCCCGCGCGAGACCCCGCGTGGGCATCCCGCGTGTTCTGGCTCGGCTTGGGCGCGGTGCTGCTGTGGCCGCTCATGGTGGCCACCGAGTTCAAGCCCTGGATCTTTCTGGAGCCCGACAACCTCAAGGTCACCCGCCAGTTTCTGGCCACCTTCTGGCCGCTGGTGGTCAACGCCGAGTTCATGGGCATGGTGGCGCGTGAGACCTGGCGCACCGTGGCCATGGCGACCGCCGGCGTCACGCTGGCGTTGATCGTGGCCATCCCGCTCACGCTGCTGTCGGTGCGCCTGCTGTCGGTCTCGGCCCTGTCGGGCCGCATGGCGCGCGGGCCGTTCTGGCTGCGCCAGCTGGTGCGCTGGTTGCTCATCGTGCTGCGAAGCATCCCCGAGCTGGTCTGGGCATTGGTGTTCGTGCGGGTGGTCGGCCTGGGCGCCACGGCCGGCGTGCTGGCGATCGCGCTCACCTACGGCGGCATGCTGGGCAAGGTGTACGGCGAGATCCTGGAAAGCGGTGAATCGCACGCCACCGAAACGCTTCTGCGCAACGGCAGTGGCCGCCTGCAGGCCTTCTTTTACGGCCTGCTGCCGACCAACGCGGCCGAGCTAACCAGCTACACCGTGTACCGCTGGGAATGCGCGATCCGCTCCTCGGTGGTGCTCGGCTTCGTGGGCGCGGGCGGCCTCGGCCAGCAGCTCGACAACTCCATGAAGATGTTCAACGGCGGCGAGGTGGCCACCATGCTGCTGGTGTTTGTGCTCTTGGTGGCGCTGGCGGACCGGGTGAGTTCGTGGCTGCGAAAGTCGCTCGGATGAAACCCACCGCCGCCAACCCACCCTACAAGCTGCCCCCGCGCCTGTTCGACGCGCGCTGCAAGGCCTGCTGGTTCACCGCCGGCCTCGTGGTGCTGGTGGTCGCGAGCTTCGCCTCGCTCGACCTGCAGTGGGGCCAGTTCCTCTCGCTGGAGGCGGCGCGCAGCATGGGCCGCTTCGTGGCGGAATTTTTCCCGCCCGACCTCTCGCCGGTGTTCGTGAAGAAGGTCGCCGTCGGCGCCTGGGAAACCCTGGCCATGTCGGCGCTGGGCACGGCACTGGCCGCGGCGGCCGGCCTGGCGCTGGCCCTGCCGGCGAGCCGCCTGCACGAGGCCGACGCGGCCTGGGCCCGCGTGCCCACCCGCTGGGTGCTCAACGCGCTGCGCAGCATACCCGAGCTGGTGTGGGCCGCGCTGCTGCTCATCTCGGCCGGCCTGGGTCCATTCGCCGGCACGCTGGCGCTGGCCTTTCACACCACCGGTGTGCTGGGCCGCCTGTTCGCCGAAGCGATTGAAAACGCACCACCCGGCCCGGGCGACGCGCTGCGCGTGCAGGGTGTGGGCAATGTCCGCGTGTTCCTCTACGCCACGCTGCCCCAGGTGCTGCCGCAGCTCATGAGCTACACGCTGTACCGCTGGGAAAACAACATCCGCGCCGCCGCCGTGCTGGGCGTGGTGGGCGCCGGTGGCCTGGGCCAGCTGCTGGCCTTCCACATGGGCCTGTTCCAGATGAACAAGACCGCCACCATCCTCGGCGCCATGCTGCTCATGGTGGCGGTGGTGGACGCGGCCAGCCACGCCGCGCGGCGGTTGCTGACACGGTAGTAATCACACCCGACGCGGCCGTTTGCCGCGCCGGCTCTGCGCCTCCAACTGCTCTGCCACTGCGGCCAGTTGCTCAGGGCGCTCAGCCAGCTCGGCAGCCCTGACAAAGGCGGGCTGGAACCGCGCCACGTTCTCGCCCGGCACACCCTGCTCCCGCAGGCGTTGCTGCCAGTGGCCCGCCACGTGATAGTCGGCATCACCGAGCCAGGCCACGGCGTCGGGCAATTCAACACCGAAGTAAGAACAGACCGACAGCAGGTTGGGAGCCGAGCAGTCCTGCGAACCATCGGGCAACACGCTGAGCGCCAACGAGCCCACGAAACTGGGCAACGGTGTGATGTCGAAGGCGGGCGACAAGCGCCAGCCCTGGCCCGTGTGCAGCAGGCCGTGGTTGCGAGGGTGGTCGTCCCGGTTGCCCACCAAGGCGTTGTAGGCCATGCGACGCCACAGCTCGGTGAGGTCTTGTCGGCAATGCTGCTCGTCCGTGATCCAGCGCCGCATGCGGTCGGCCAGCACCAGGTAAGAGCGGCGGGCGTCGCCCGGCAAGGCACGGGCGTCCAGATCCAGCACCGTGCGGGCACTGGCATACAGGTGGCGCTGCGGCCGCCGGGGATCGCCGGCGCGATCAAAGCGTTCGATCAGAAAAACCTCGTGGCTGTCGTGACGGATGAAGCGGACCCTGGGCACCCGCAGCCCCAGCTCGGCCGCCATCTGCATCACCACAAATTCGCGCGCTGGAAGGTTGGGCGCGTCGCCCCGGTCTTGCAGCTTGGCCAGCCACAAGGAGCCATCGTCTTCGATCGTGGCCTTGGGGCGTTCACCGCCGGCACTGGTGCCGTCGTCCTCGTTCATGCGGCGTATGGCCCGGCTCGACGGCGTGTCCTCATCCAGCAATTGCACCTGCTCAATCAACTCGTGCAGGGTGTGCGGCGTCCAGCGGAGCTTGGCCTCGATGTCGCTGCACACCTCGATGGCGCCCACGCCATCGGGTGGGCCCAGCGCAAGCAACTCCAGCGGACCCAGTTCGCGGGTGTGCCGGGCCTGCAGCCGGTCACGGCCATAACCATCTGGCACGGCGTCCTCGATCACGCCGGGCAGCGCATGTTCGCCCAACAGCTTGATGGCCGCTGAGCCACGGCCCAGGCGCAGGTGCATCGGGTCCAGCGGGCGCACGCCTTGGGCCGATTTGTAGTGACCCTCGTAAACGAACCGGCCTGCGCCCGCGTTCAGGTCGATGTGCGCGGCCAGCACGGGCTCGTTCGACCCGGGCAGCCAGGTCCACACCGGCGTGGTCATCGCGGTCTCCGCAATTGGTTCGTGGCGAACACCGTCAATGCGGGGTCGCGCTGCGGCGCCAGCAGCTCGTCGAACTCGGCCAGCAGACCCATGGCATCCAGCGCGCGGGCCAGCGTGCCCAGGGCCACCCCGGGATGGCCTTTTTCCAGCGCCACGATGGAGCTGGCACCCACGCCCGCGAGGTGCGCGAGGTCGCGTTGCGTGAGTCCCCGAGCGCGGCGCGCGAGCGCCACGCGCTCCCCCAGGTCTTGCAGGGAGCGGCTCGGGAGAACGGGAAATGGCGTTGCGCTCATTGCTGAAATTTCAATCCAAAACTTAGATATTGGACTGATTTTCCAGCATTGCTGTGTTTTGTCCAGCCAAAACGGCCGATGACGCTGATGCGCTACAGACTGCGCGCCAACCGCAACCCGCTGAACTGCCAGCGCACATCGGTCGGGAAAAAGTTGCGGTAGCTCGCGCGCAGGTGCGACGCCGGAGTGGCGCAGGACCCGCCGCGCAGCACGGTCTGGTTGACCATGAACTTGCCGTTGTATTCGCCCACGGCGCCCTCGGTGGGCTGGTAGCCCGGGTAGGCGCTGTAGCTGCTCGCCGTCCATTCCCAGACATCGCCAAACATCTGCAGCAGATCCGTGCCGGCCGCGCGCGCGGGCATGGGGTGCAGGGCGCCGGCGTCCTGCAGGTTGCCCTGCACCGGCAGGCCGGCCGCCGCGGCTTCCCACTCGGCCTCGGTGGGCAGTCGGGCGCCGGCCTGGTCGGTGTGGGTGGCCGAGGTCCAGCGGGCGAACGCGTCGGCCTCGAAGTAGCTCACGTGCACCACCGGCGTGTGCGGATCCAGCGGCACATCGCCGTGCAGGGTGAACACGGTGGGCAGGGCGTGGGTGTCTTGGTGGAGCGTCCAGTACAGCGGCGCGCGGATGCCTTGCGTGCGCACCCAGTCCCAGCCAGCCGCGAGCCACCAGCGCGGGTCGGTGTAGCCGCCGTCGCGCACGAATTCCAGCCACTCGCCGTGCGTCACCAGGCGGTTCATGAGCGCGTGCGGCTCCAGCCACTGCCGGTGGCGCGGGGATTCGTTGTCGAACGCAAAACCCTCACCGGCGTGGCCGATCTCGACCAAACCCCCTTCACGCTCGATCCACTGCGCGGGCACCGGCGACACCGAGACCAGCGGCCAGGCACGTTGGTACACCGGGCGCAGCGGGTTGATGGCGAGCAGGTGCTTGATGTCGGTGAGCAGCAGCTCCTGGTGCTGCTGCTCGTGGTGCAGGCCCATCGCGATCAGGCTCAGTGCGTCGACACTGTCGGTGTGCGCGATCAGGTGCGCGATGCGTTCGTCCACCTGCTCGCGCCAGCGCCACACCTCGGCCAGGTCGGGCCGGGTGACCAGCCCGCGCTGCGCCCGGGGAAACTGCTCGCCCACGCCGTTGTAGTAGCTGTTGTAGAGCACGCGGAACGCGGGGTTGAAGGGCTTGAAACCGGGCTCATGGGGCTCCAGCACGAAGGTCTCGAAAAACCAGGTGACGTGGGCCAGGTGCCACTTGGTCGGGCTGGCGTCGGCCATGGACTGGGCCTGGCAGTCCTCGGGCGAGAGCGGTGCGGCCAGCGAGCGCGTTTGTCCCCGCACCGCCTGGTAGCGCCGCGCGAGTTCCGTGCGATCCGCACCGGAACGGTTGCCTGCGGCGGGCTGGGGGGAGTCGTGTCGCATGGAGGCCTTTCAGCGCGCGGGCAGCAGGCGCAACAGCTGACCATCGCGGTCGTCGGTCAGCAGGTAGATGAACCCATCGGGGCCTTCGCGCACGTCGCGCACGCGCTGGTTGAGCTTGGGCAGCAGTTTTTCTTCGCGCACCACACGGCCACCTTCGATGACCAGACGCGAAAGGTAACGGAACTTGAGCGATCCGGCCAGCAGGCTGCCCTTCCAGGCTGGCCCGTAACGGTCGCTGGTGACAAACGCCAGGCCCGACGGTGCGATCGACGGGGTCCACTGGTGCAGCGGCTGCTCCAGCCCCGCCTTGCTGGTGATGCCGTCGCCGATGGCGCCGCCACCGTAGTTTTCGCCGTGCGTGATCACCGGCCAGCCGTAGTTTTTACCCGCCTCGGGACGGTTGATTTCGTCACCGCCTTGTGGCCCGTGCTCGGAAGTCCACAGCCGGCCATCGGGCCCGAGCGCCGCACCCTGCAGGTTGCGGTGGCCGACGCTCCAGATTTCGGGCAGCGCGCCCAGGCGACCGACATGGGGGTTGTCCACGTGGGCGCCACCGGTGGCGCGCACGCGCACCACCTTGCCGTGGTGGTTGTCCAGCGTCTGGGCGTCGTTCATGCGGGAGTAACGGTCACCCAGGGTCAGAAACAGGCTGCCATCACCCGCCTGGACGATGCGGCAGCCAAAGTGCGATCGGCTGCTGATCTTGGGGATCTGGCTGAAGATGACCTTCACGTCGTCGAGTCGGGTCGAGTCGCTGGAGAGCGTGGCCGACGCCAGGGCGGTGGAATTGCCGCTGCCGGTGGCCGCGGGCTCCGAAAAACAGAAGTACAGCGTGCGGTTGCGGTGGAAGTTTCGGTCGGTGATCACATCGAGCAGGCCGCCCTGCCCGCCCGCGTCCACCGCCGGCAAGCCCCCGAGCGGCGCACCGAGGCGGCCATCGGCGCCCACCACCCGCATGCGTCCGGGCCGTTCGGTCACCAGCATGCGGCCTTCGCCGATGAAGGCCACACCCCACGGGTTCTGCAGGCCGCTGGCCACCACCTCGGTGGTCTGGGCTTGCGCCAGCGTTGACGTGAGGCCGCCCACGGCCAGGGCGAATGAAAGGGCAATCGAGCGTGTCATCAAGGGCATCTCCGGTGTCGTTTCACAAAGTCGACCGGGTTGGTGCCCGTGGGCACCCGAGGGTTCCCCCACGCCGGTCAACCGAAGGGCCGAACGCCGAACAGAAAGGCGTGCGCCCACACCACGAACAGCACGTACAGGCCCAGGCCACCCACGACGGCGATGGCGTCGTTGGCCTTGCTGCCGGGCAGCGCCGGGGCCGGGCGCGTCAGGCCCGCTGCAGCGCGTTTTTTCACCGAGATGCGGTCTGCCACCGCCCACGCCAGGAAGCCACCGAAGAGCAACACATCGGCCAGCGTGCCGTTGGCCAGCAGGTGGGCCAGGGCCCAGAGCTTCACCGCCAACAGCATGGGGTGTTTGGCCGTGCGCTGGATGCGCCCGGGCAGGTAGGTCGCGAGCAACAGCACGAACACGGGCAGCATCAACAGCGCAGCGAGGTGCCGGAAGCCATTGGGCAAGGTGTAGAGCAACACCGGCGCCTCACGCGCCGCGCCATAGCCCACGACGATGAGCACAAAGCCGGCCAGCGAGACCAGTGAGTACAGGCCCTTCCAGGGCCCTTCACCCATCTGCTGGACCAGGCGGTTGCGCCCGTTGACCGACACGATGGACACCGAATGGATGCCCAGAAACAAGACCAGACCGAGGATCAACAACACCATGAGAGGGCTCCTGTGCACCCGGCCACCCGCCACCGGGCGGCCTGAGAACTGGGCTGACTCTAACGGGCTTTCATGCCCGAGCACGCCGGCCGGCCTTTGGGCGTGAGCAGCCTGCCCGCTGCAAAACCTGACAGAGTCCGCGCATGCCGCGCCTGCAACGCATCTCCGCCGTCCGCAACTGGACCGAGCGCCACGCCCACCGGCCACTCAAGCTGGCAGAAGACGATGACGGTCGCATCTGGCTGCGCCTGGACGATCTGCGCCAGTGGATGCCCGGACTGCCCCAGGACGCCGCCCTCGCGCAAAAGCACCCCGGGCAGGTGCGGCTGGCCGACGCTTCCACCCGCCCCTACCTGGAAGCCAGCGCGTTCGCCTGGCTCACCCGCAAAAGCACCAACGCGCCCACGCTCAAGCTGGTCGCGTGGCTGGAGCACAACGTGCTCGCTCCCGCCCGCCGGCGCCATGCCTGGGCCGACTACCAGGGCCACGACGGCATGGCGAAATACCGCGACGTGCTCCCCGCCAATGTCGAGAAGATCGTGCGCCACGTGGAGGGAGCGCCCTGGTGGAAGCTGGAGCTCGACCCGCGCTTCTGGGTCATCACGCAGGGGCACTGGCGCATGGCCAACACGCTGGTGGCCGGCTTCGCGCTGGGGCTGCTGGCGCTCGGCGTGGCGGGCTGGCTGGAGAGCAAGACCTGGGATGTGGAGAACAGTTACCTGTCCTGGCTCTGGACCGCCGTGGCCGTGACCCTGTGGGCGCTGGTGTGGAACGGCGCGTGGATCGTGGGGGCCGTGCGCACCAGCGCGCGCCGCGTGCACGAAGGCGTGGCGCCCTGGGTGGCGGTGGCGGGTCTGGTGGCCAACATGGTGGCCGCGCTGGTCATGGCCCTGGCCGTTGCCTCCAGCCTGGGCGCCCTGCTGCAGGGTTGGTGGTCGCACTACGGGCAAGGCCGCGGCGCGGTGACCATCACCCCGATGCGGTCCGAGAGCGGCGAGGTGACCCGTCTGGGTGTGACCGGCCACATGGGCGTGGGCAGCACCCGCGCGCTCATGCGGGCGCTGGCGCAGTACCCCGACGTGCGCGTGCTCGAGATCACCAGCACCGGCGGGCTGATGACCGAGGGCCACGGCATGGCGCGCGTGGCCTTGCAGCGCGCGCTCAACACGCAGGTCACACAAACGTGCGCCAGCGCCTGCACGCTGGTGTTTGTGGCGGGCGAGCGGCGCCTGCTCGCACCCGAAGCCCGCATGGGATTTCAACCCCGCCCGGGGCCGTTCGGGTGGTTGGGCCTGGACCGGTCGTCCACGGATCAGGTGGTGGCCGACTTTTACCGGGAGCGCGGCGTGCCCGAAGAATTCATCCAGAAAGCGCTCGGCGCACCCGGGTGGGATGTGTGGGAGCCCGGTCAGACCGGCCTGCTCGGTGCCGGCGTGGCCACGGGCCGCACCACCGCAGACGCACCCGGCGCGCCGGCCGGCAACTGACACGTCAAGGAATGGCGCCGTTTTTGTTGCACTCGGGCGGCTCACCGTAGCCGGCCGAACGCACGGTCCGCTCCTGCGTGATTTCGATCTGGAACCACAGGCAGAAGTTGTTCTCGTAGCGGTAGTTCCACACCGTGCCCCGGTCGCGCCCGAGCCGCCACACCTCGCTCGGACGACCCAGCGCCAGCGACACCGCGTCCTGCGTCATCCCCGGTGCGATCTGGTTGAAGCGGGCTTCGGTCAGCACCTGCTCGGAACGGGTGGCGCGTCCGTCGGCGTCGAGGTACACAAAATACGTGTGACGGCCATACGGACCGCGCGGGTATTCGAGCCGCGTGCCGCCCTCCACGGCCCGCTGCACGTCAGGCGGCCCCATGCGGGCCACGATGGCTTCCCGGGTGGCACCCGCCACATCCCTGGGCGGCCCGTAGCCGCTGCACGCCGACAACAACGTCACCCCGGCCAGACCCCACCATGACATGCGCATTGCTCGACTCCTGAGTTCAACAAACGGTGCCGTTGGACGGGGTTCGCGGGCACAAGTTCAAGAGCGGCTGTAGGCCAGCCCCGAAGCCACGCCGCCGAACAGGTCGCCCTCGACCATGGCCACGCCCGGAAACTCGGCCTGCAGGGCGCGCTGGAACGGCCGCAGCGCCGACGAGCCGCCGGTGAGGTAGATCGCGTCCAGGGTGCCGTCTGTGAGGCCGGCGCGCTGCACGCATTCGCGGGCGCAGGCCACCGTGCGCGCCAGCAGCACACCCAGGTGGTCGCGCATGGCGTCGGCGTGCATGTCGGCGGTGAGGCCGCGCTCCACCTCAGACAGGTCCACCTGGGTGGCACCGTCTTCGTTGGAGCATCGGATCTTGGCCTGCTCCACCTCGTGGGCGATGCGGTGTCCGTCACGGTGCTTGAGCACCTTCATCAGGCGCTCATGCAGCGTCACGTTGCTGTAATTCACGCGCAGCTGCTGCGCCTGGCTGAGCGCGCGCGGCTGGTAAAGCCACTGGATCAGGTGCCAGGTGGAGAGATCAAAGAACACGCGGCTGGGCACCTCGCGCTGCTGCGGCCCCAGGTGCTTGTAGCCCAGCAGGGGCATGACCTGCTCCAGGCTGAGCTTCTGGTCGAAGTCGGTGCCGCCGATGTGCACACCCGTGGTGGCCAACACGTCGCCCGCGCGGTCGGCCAGCTTCATGCGCTGCGGGCCCAGGCGCACCACGGTGAAGTCGGACGTGCCACCACCCAGGTCCACCACCAGCACCACGCGCTCAGCGTCCAGCCGACGCTCGTAGTCCAGCGCGGCGGCGATTGGCTCCAGCTGGAACGACACCTGGCGGAACCCCACGGCCTGCGCGGCCTGCCGCAGGGAGTCTTGCGCGAGCGCGTCGCGCTCCAGGTCGTCGTCCACAAAATGCACCGGCCGGCCCATCACCACCTGGGTGGGCGCCACGCCCAGCGTCTGCGCCGCGCGCTCGCGCAGCGCAGCCAGAAAGGTGGCCACGATCTCCTGGAAACTGATCTGCTGGTGGTTGACCACCGTGGTCTCCAACAGCAGCGGACTGCCCAGCAGACTCTTGAGCGACCGCATCAGACGGCCCTCGGTGCCCGCCAGATACTGCGCCACCGCGTCACGACCGAAATGCGTGGTGCTGTCCTCCGAGTTGTAGAACACCGCCGTGGGCATGGAGACCGCCGTGCCCTCCAGCGCAATCAGGCGCGCCGTGCCCCGCACATCGGCCCAGGCCATGGCCGAATTGGAAGTGCCGAAATCGATGCCGAGCGTGCCGTGGAGCGGAGGAGTCATGGGGAGCGGTGGGGAGATGGCCCCCGAGGTTCGAGCGGAAGCGCCGGCTCATGGGGAGCGCGGATTCTGCCACCGATGCGTGGGGGCCCCCCTGGGCCCCCTCTCCCGCCCAGCTGCGCTATGTGCGGCGGACGCTCGTTTTCTGCTGCCGCGGTGGTTGCCCGCCTGGACCCGGCACGTCCCTGGCGCGCTGTTGCGCGTCCAGTCCTGGCGTGGCGCGCATGTCGGTGTCCACCTGGCCCTGCTTCAGGTCTTGGTAGGCCTGCAGGATCTTCGGGTCCGGCTTGTCGTCGGTCATGTCCGTGTCCTGGTCGTTCTCGTGTGGCAACTTCAAGGGCGTCTTGCCATCCTCAGGAGGCGCCTCGAACGGTGTGTCGGGTTCAACGGGCTGGTGGGGCACCGCGGGTTGGCCCGGCTTGTTCATGCCAGGTTGCCGGTCGGCTGGGCGCCGCCGGCCAAACCCTGGTGCGAGCCGTGTTCACCCATGCCGATGGGTTTGCCCGCCACGGCGGACACGATGTTGCTGACCAGTCGGACCATCTTGCTGTTGGGCGCGTCCCAGTAGTCGGCCGAGTGCGGCACGAACTTCAGCAAGGCCAGCGTGGGCGAGTCCACGCCATCGGGAAACCAGGGGCGCGCAAAGGGCGACCACAAGCGTTCGATGCGACCTCGGTCGGTCACGATCTCGCCGTGCCCCGACAGCGACACATAGGTGCTGTCGTCGAGGTCGGTGAAAGCCAGGTTGGCCTGGGCCAGTCGCTCGACCTTGGAAGAACGCGTGTCCGTGAAGAACCAGATGGCGCCGCTGGCGTCCATTTCCAGCGCATACATGGGCCGGCTGGCGAGCGAACCGTCGGCCTCGACGGTGGTGAGCATCGAGGTGGCGATGTCTTCAATCAGCTCGGCGATGTGCTTGCGCTCGGGCGTGGTCTGCGTTTCGATGTTCATGGGTGGTCCTCGTCATCGTTGAATGAAGCAACCACGGTAAAAAGAAACGCGGGGTGGGTCTGTGCGCTGGCGAACGCGTCCTGGCATCAGCCCAGCGCACCTGGCGTTCATTCGCCGAGCAGGCGGGTGGCGATCTCGGTGGCGTCCAGCCGGTCGAAGCCCATGTTGTGGCGATGGGTCAGCGGCCCGCCGCCCGGGATCACCTGGCCGTGGGCGTCATGGCCAATGGCTTTGAACTTCCAGCGCCCGCCCACGAGCTTCAGGTTGCCGACCTGGCGACCCTGCACGTCCCGGACCGGGCAGGCGTCGCCCCGGACCGGGCCGATGGTCAGGCCCGGCATCAGAACAGCACGCGGGTGCGCAAGGTGCCGTTGACACCGGCCAGCCCGGACAAGGCAATGTCGGCGTGCTCGGCGTCGACATCGATGACCACGTAGCCCACGTCGTCGCGGGTCTGCAGGTACTGTGCGGCGATGTTGATGCCGTTGTCGGCAAAGACCCGGTTGATGGCCGACAGCACGCCCGGCACGTTGCGGTGCACGTGCAACAGACGGCGCTTGCCGGGGTGGGCAGGCAGAGCCACCTCGGGGAAGTTGACCGACGAGGTGGTGGTGCCGTTGTCGCTGTACCGGGCCAGTTTCTCCGCCACCTCGTGGCCGATGTTGGTTTGCGCCTCCAGCGTGGAGCCGCCGATGTGCGGTGTCAGGATCACGTTGTCCAGGCCGCGCAGCGGCGACTCGAAACGATCGGCGTTGCTCTGCGGCTCTTCTGGAAAAACGTCGATGGCGGCGCCGGCCAGGCGGTGTTCGCGCAGCGCCGCGGCCAGCGGCTCGATCTCGACCACGCGGCCGCGCGACGCGTTGATGAGCACCGCGCCGGGCTTCATCTGCGCGATCTCGCGCTCGCCGATCAGCCATTCGGTGCTGGCGTTCTCGGGCACGTGCAAGCTCACCACGTCGGCGGCGCCCAGCAGTTCGGGCAAGGTGGCCAGCTGGCGGGCGTTGCCCAGCGGCAGCTTGCTGAGCACGTCCACAAAGACCACCTGCATGCCCAGCGCTTCGGCCAGCACCGACAGCTGTGAACCGATGGCGCCGTAGCCGACGATGCCCAGCGTCTTGCCGCGGATCTCGTGGGCGTTGCGGGCCGTCTTGAGCCAGCCGCCGCGGTGCGCCACCGCGTTCTTTTCGGGCACACCGCGCAGCAGCAGGATGGCCTCGCCCAGCACCAGCTCGGCCACCGACCGGGTGTTGGAGAACGGTGCGTTGAACACCGCGATACCGCGCTGCCGCGCCGCCACCAGGTCGACCTGGTTGGTGCCGATGCAGAAGCAGCCGATGGCGATCAGCTTGGGCGCGTGGGCCAGCACCTCGGCAGTGAGCTGGGTGCGCGAGCGGATGCCGACGAAGTGCACCTCGGCGATCTTCCGGCGGAGTTCTTCGTCGGACGGCGAGCCTGCGAGACTTTCGATCTGGCTGTAGCCGGCGGCTTGCAGCGTGGCGACGGCCGAGGGGTCGATGCCTTCGAGCAGGAGGAAGCGGATCTTGCGCTTGTCGAACGAGGTCGTGGCGGCTGGCGGGCTGGAGTGAGGGGGGGTGGTGCTCATAGCCGACCAATGTAGTCGGATCCGGCGAGGGCCGCTGGTTTGTGGAGGCCCACACGCCGCGCCCTACCAGGGCGGCGCCGCGAACCGTTGGACCAGAAAGTCGAGCAAGGCGCGCACCGCGGGGGCGAGGTGTCTGCGCGAAAGGTAGAGCGCGTGGATGGACATGGCCGGCGGCTGCCAGTCGGGCAGCACCACCACGAGCGAGCCCTTGGCCAGGTGCGGGTTGGCCAGGTAGGTGGGTTGAAGGGCCAGGCCACCGCCGGCCAGCGCGGCTTGCAACAAGGCCGTGGCTTCGTTGGCGCTGAGCTGGCTGCGGACCTTGACATCGCAAACCTCGTCACCGCGCCTCAGGCTCCAGGTGCTCTTGCCGAAATTGGCAAAGCTCAGGCACCGGTGGTTCTCCAGCTCGCCCGGCGAGCTGGGTGTCCCGTGCTCGGCCAGATAGGCCGGGGAGGCCACGAGCACCGATGCACAGGGCGCCAGCACCCGCCCGATCAGGCTGGGATCGGGCTCGGCGCTGATGCGAATGGCCAGGTCGATGCGGGCTTCCACCAGATTGAGCGCACCTTCGCTGGCGTTGAGGTCGATCTTCAGCTGGGGATGCAGCTTCAGAAAATCGGCCAGCGCGGCCGCCAGCTCGGCGTAGGCGAACGACACGCTGCACGTGACCCGCAGCTGACCACGCAGCGCTGTGTCATGGCGGCTGGTTTCCTGCTCCACGTCATCCGCCAGGGCCAGCATCTGCTGGCTGCGGCGCAGACACGTCTCGCCCGCATCGGTGAGCGTGACGCTGCGCGTGGTGCGCTGCAAAAGGCGGGCCCCGAGCCACTGTTCCAGCGCCCCGACGTGGCGCGTCACCATGGCCCGCGACATCGCCAGTTGATCGGCGGTGGCGCTGAAGCTGCCGTTCTCGGCCACCGCCACGAACACGCGCATGGCGGTCAGACGGTCCATGATTTGATCGATTCCTGAAACATATATGGCCAAATTTTGCGGTTTATTTGTTCGATTCAGGAAACTACAGTGCGTTTCGGCACTGAAGAGTGTCAGCTTCCCAACACCTTTCAGGAGCCTTCCATGATCCGCAACACCCTCATCGCCGCCTCTCTGGCCATCGCTTTCACGGCCCACGCGGCGCAACCCCTGACCGTCCAGGTGTACAACGCCGCCGGCAACAGCTTCAACGTCAATTCCACCTTGGTCTATGGCAACAAAGAAGCCATGGTGATCGACGCCGGCTTCACCCGTGCGGACGCCCTGCGCATCGCCGCCAACGTGCTCGACAGCGGCAAACAACTCACCACCATCTACGTGAGCCAGGCCGACCCGGACTATCACTTCGGCGTCGAGACGCTCAAGGAGATCTTTCCGCAGGCCGAGGTGGTGACCACACCCGCCGTGCTCGAAAAACTGAGCGCCAAGATGTCGGGCAAGCTCGCCTTCTGGGGTCCCAAGATGGGCGCCAACGCGCCGCGCAAACCCGTGGTGCCACGCGCGCTGGACGGCAACAGCCTGACGCTGGAAGGGCAGGTCATCGAGATTCGCGGCACGCAAGGCCTGCTGGCCCACCGGCCCTATGCCTGGATCCCGTCGATCAAGGCGGTGGTGGGCAACATCGGCGTTTTTGGCAACATGCACGTGTGGACCGCGGACACACAAAGCGCTGCCGAACGCGCCGCCTGGGTGGCCCAGCTGGACGAGATGACCGCGCTCAGGCCCGACCTGGTGGTGCCCGGCCACATGAAGGCGGGCAGCTCGCTGGACGCCAGTGCCATCGGCTTCACGAGGGACTACCTGCAGACGTTCGAGAAGAACCTGGCCACCAGCAAGAACAGCGCAGAGCTGATCGACGCCATGAAAAAGGCCTATCCGCAGGTGACCGACGGTGCCTTGTCGCTGGACATCGGCGCCCGGGTCAACAAGGGCGAAATGAAGTGGTGAGTCCGGGGCGCAAGAAGCAGCAAGGCCCGGCCATGTTCACGGCGCAGCGCCGGGCCGGTCAGGCCTGAAGCTGCGCCAGGGCAAGGGCTGCCGCCGCGCGTTGGCAGCCCATGGACACACGCTCACTTGACGTGTGTCGCAAACTGCTCCATCGGGCGGCGCACCTTCTTCAGGTTCACCAGCCAGTCGCCTTCGTCGGCCCGGTAGCCCAGCGGCAGGATGGCGACGCTGCGCAGACCGCGCTCGCGCAGTTTCAGGATCTCGTCGAGCTTGGAAGGGTCGAAGCCTTCCATCGGCGTGCTGTCCACCTCTTCGAAGGCGGCAGCGATCAGCGCGGCGCCCAGGCCGATGTAAGCCTGGCGGGCCGCGTGGTTGAAATTCACCTCGGCGTCGCGTTGCGGGTAGCTGTTCAGCAGGCTCTGGCGGTAGTTCTCCCATCCCTCGTTGGTGCCCCCACGCTGTTCGTTCGTCAGATCGAACATGTGGTTGATGCGCTCGGCCGTGTAGTTGTCCCAGGCGGCGAACACCAGCAGGTGCGAGCCATCGGTGATCTGGGCCTGGTTCCACGCGATGGGCTTGATCTGCTCACGCACCGCCTGGCTGGTCACGACGATGATCTCGAACGGCTGCAGACCGCTGGACGTGGGCGCCAGACGCGCGGCCTCGACGATGCGGTCCACCTTGTCTTGCGGCACGGCCTTGGTGGCGTCCATCTTTTTGGCGGCGTAGCGCCACTGCAGCTTGTCCAGCAGCACGGGGGGGGTGGGTTGCGACAGGTCGCTCATGGGGGTCTTCTCCAAAGGGTGTGTTGCCTGCACCGTGCAGGCCGCCCGGGGATTTTGACGCAGCGCAGCAAATGCTGCCCGCCGCCGCACAGAAGGCGGTGGCCGCGAGCCCGACGGGTGGTTGTATTCATCGGTTGGCAAGCAGCGTACAAGCTGAAGGGTGATCAACCGCCCGGGCAGCGCTCAACCGAGAGGAGCACCGCTTGAACGAACCTGACAACCCGCTTCAAAACCACCTGTTGGCCTGCTTGCCCGAAACCGAGTGGCCAAGGTGGAAGCCCCAGCTTGAGCTGGTGGATCTGCCCTTGGGGAAGGTGCTGACCGAATCGGGAGCGCCGTTGACCGATGTGCACTTCCCCACCAGCGCCATCGTGTCCTTGCTCCATGTGCTGGAAGACGGTTCGTCCGCGGAGATCGCAGTGGTCGGATTTGAAGGGGTGGTGGGCATCTCCATCTTCATGGGCGGCGGCAGCACACCCAGCCGCTCCGTGGTGCAGAGCGCGGGCCAGGGTTACCGGATGCGCGCCGAGGCCATCAAGGCCGCGTTCGAACACTCCAATGCGGTCCTGCACCTGATGCTGCGGTTCACGCAGGCCTTGATCACCCAGATGAGTCAGACCGCCGTGTGCAACCGCTACCACTCGCTGGACCAGCAGCTTTGCCGGTGGCTGTTGCTCAGTCTGGACCGCTTGCACGGCAACGAGCTGGTGATGACGCAAGAGCTGATCTCCAACATGCTGGGCGTGCGGCGCGAGGGGGTGACCGAAGCGGCGCTCAAGCTGCAAGCGGCCGGGTTGATCCGCTACGCGCGCGGCCACATCTCGGTGCTGGACCGGCCCGCGCTGGAGCACAGAACCTGTGAGTGCTACCAGGTGGTGAAGCGCGAGTACGACCGCTTGCTGCCGGGCAGCACGGCGATCTGAGCCCGACGCCACCGGCGGGCACCGCGGTGCCCGTGCAACCGGGTTACCGCTTTCTCACCGCCAGCAGCTGCACCTGAAACTGCAAAGTGCTGTTGGCCGGGATCACGCCGGGAATGCCGCGCTCACCGTAGGCGGTGGCGGGGGGGCAGGTCACGTCGGCGGTGTCGCCGACCTTCATTTCCTGCAAGGCCTGCGTCCAGCAAGGCACCACGCGGTTGAGCGGGAAGGTGGCGGGCTCGCCGCGCTTGAACGAGCTGTCGAACTCTTTCCCGTCGGTCAGCGTGCCGCGGTAGTGCACCTGCACGGTGTCGGTGGCCGCAGGCTTTTCACCGGTTCCGGCGGCGGTCCATTTGAGCGCGACGCCCGAAGGCAGCGTTTTGTTGGCCGGCAAGGCACCCGCGGTCTGGGCATGAACCGAGGTGAAGACCGACAGCGCGGCCAGCAACGTGGCCAGTGACAAGGGTTTTTTCATGGCTGAAGGGTAGGTGAAAAGCGATGGCCCAGACCGGCGTGGGTGATCTCGGGTGGCCCGCGCGGGCCTCACTGGCTGCTAGCGGCTGGTGGCGCCCGGCTCCCTGGTGGGCGCTGGTGACGGCGGTGGTGTCCATCCCCCGCCCAGGGTCCGGTACACCGCCACCAGCGCGGTGGCCGTGCCCACCTGGGCCTGAACCAGCTGGTCGCGGGTGTTGAGCACTTCGCGTTCGGCATCGAGCACGGCGAGGAAGTCGGTCACGCCGGCGTCATAGCGCAGGCGCGCCAGGCCCGCGGCTTCTTCGGCGCTGCGGGCGGCCACGTCCAGCTTGTCCGCGCGTTGTGCGCTGCGGCTGTAGCTGCTGAATGCACCTTCGGTTTCCTCCAGCGCCACGGCCACGGTCTGCTCGAAGCTGGCCAGACTTTGCTGCGCTCGGGCTTCGCTGGCGCGGATGCGCGAGCGGATGGCGCCGAAGTCGAACGGCGTCCAGCTGATGCCGGCGCCCAGCGCATACCGGGCGGACTGGCCGTCGTTCAGATCGCCGATGCGCGCCGCGTTCAGGCCGAGCAGGCCCGACAACGAAAGACGCGGGTACAGCGCGGCGGTGGCCACGCCGATGTTGGCGGTGGCAGCGGCCAGCTCGCGTTCGGCGGCGATCAGGTCGGGCCGACGCTGCAGCCACTGCTCGGTGGTGCCCACGGGCAGCGTGGCCAGGTCGGTCACGGGCAGGCCGGGCAGCGGCGCGGGTGTGCTCAGCTCGGCCAGCAGGCTGCGCGGGGTTTGTGCGGTGAGCGTGGCCAGGCGGAACACGCTGCGCTCGATGGCGGTTTGCAACGACGGCACGGCGGCCTCGGTGCTGGCCACCAGGCCGCGGGCCCGCGCCAGGTCGAGCTGGGTGCCGCGGCCGTTGTCCACGCGGGCGTTGGTGATGCCCAGCGCGTCGCGTTGGTTGACCAGGCTGGCCTGGGTCACCCGCAGGCGCTCCTGCAGGCCGCGCAGTTCCAGGTAGTTGCGCGCCACCTCGGCGGCCACCGCGGTGTGGGCCGCGCTCAGGCCCGCCTCGCTGGCGCTCACGCGGGCGGCAGCGGCCTCGCGGTTGCGGCGCACGCCGCCAAAGAGGTCGATCTCCCAGTTGGCGACAAAGCTGGCGTCGTACGCCGTGCCGGTGCGCGCGCTGCGGGTGGTGCCGGGCTGCTGGGTGATGGGGCGCACGGAGCGTTCCGCGCTGGTGTCGATGCCCACCCCGGGCAAACCGGCGGCGTCGGCCTCACCCTGGTTGGCGCGCGCTTCCTGCAAACGGGCTTGTGCAATGCGCACGTCGCCATTGGCTTGCACGGCGCGCTCAATCAGGGCGCTCAGGCGCGCGTCGTTGAAGCCGCGCCAGAAGGTGGCGATGTCGGCCGGGGGCGCCTGGGTGTTGACGGCGGTGGCGCCGGCGCCGACGAAACCGGCATCCACCGCAGTGGCGGGGCGTTGGTAATCGGGGCCCACCGCGCTGCAGCCAGCCAGGGCGGCGGTGAAGAGCAGGGACAGCGCCAAACGCTCATTCATGGCGGGCTCCTTCCACGGCCACCTGCGGCGCGGCGCCGCTGTGGCGGGCCTGGCGGCGGCTGCGCAAGAGCGCATAGAACACCGGCGTCAGGAAGATGCCGAACAAGGTCACGCCCAACATGCCGGAGAACACCGCAATGCCCATGGCACGGCGCATTTCGCTGCCGGCGCCACTGCCCAGGATGAGCGGCACCACACCGGCGCAGAACGCGATCGAAGTCATGAGGATGGGGCGCAAGCGCATGCGGCAGGCGTGCACGATGGCGGCAAACAATTCCTCGCCGCGCTCTTCCAGCTCTTTCGCGAATTCCACGATCAGGATGGCGTTTTTACAAGCCAACCCAACCAGCACGACGAGGGCCACCTGCGTGAAGATGTTGAGATCCCCCGGCTGCGAAAACGGCGGAAAGCTGGAGAGCCACACGCCGAACAGCGCCGACAAAATGCCCATCGGCACGATGAGCACGATCACCATGGGCAGGCTCCAGCTCTCGTATTGCGCGGCCAGCACCAGGATGACCAGCAGCACCGAAATGGCCAGCACCGCCGCGAGGATGGGCACCTGGGTCTGTGTGCCCGGCAGCGTGATGTCGCGCGTCAGGCGGTCCTGGTAGCTCAGCTCGGTCCACTCGTAGCTCATGCCGCGCGGCAGCGTTTTCTTGAGCAGCGCTTCGATTTCGCCCTCGGCCTGGCTCGACGAGAAGCCCGGGTTGGCGGCGCCGTTGATGTCGGCCGAGGGGAAGCCGTTGTAGCGCGTCACGCGGGTGGGGCCAAAGGTGGGCTCCACCGTCATGAGCGCGCCCAGCGGCACCATCTCGCCGGCGGCGTTGCGCGTCTTGAGGTTGGTGATGGCTTCGGCGTTGTTGCGGAACGGCGCGTCCGCCTGCACCACCACCTGGTAGGTCTTGCCGAACTGGGTGAAGTCGTTCACGTAGAGCGAGCCCAGGTTCACCTGCATGGTGTCGTAAATGTCGGCCAGGTTGATGCCCATCTGCTTGGCGCGTGTGCGGTCCACGTTGGCGTAGAGCTGCGGAACGTTGATGTCGTAGCCCGAGAACGGCGTACCGATGCTCGACTGGGGGTTGCCGTAGACCTGCCCCAGGGTGCCCCACACCGCGCCATAGAGCGCCTGCTCGCCGAGGCCGCCGCGGTCCTGCACCTGCAACTTGAAGCCACCGGCGTTGCCCAGACCGTCCACCGCGGGCGGCGGCACCACGAACATGCGCGCGCCCTGGATCTGCTGGATCGCACCGTTCACCTGCCCGAGGATCGCGCCCTTGCTCAGGTCGGGCGTGGTGCGTTCTTCAAACGGCGCGAGGCCAAAGAACACGATGCCTTCGTTGGGCGCGGCCGAAAAGCCGGCAATGGAGAGACCGGGAAAGGCCACCGAGTCCACGATGCCCGGCACCTTGAGCGCGATGTCGCTCATCTCGCGGATCACGGCGTCGGTGCGGTCGATCGACGCACCGGCGGGCAGCTGCGCAATGCCGATGAGGTACTGCTTGTCGGGCGCGGGCACGAAGCCGGCGGGGATGCGGGCAAACAGCACCGCCATGACACCGAGCAAGACGGCGTAGACGATGAGCGCGGCCGATTTGCGGCGCACCATGCCGCCCACGCGCTGGCCGTAGCCTTCGCTGGCGCGGTGGAACACGCGATTGAACCAGGCAAAGAAGCCGCCGAGCACCTTGTCCATGCCACGCGTCAAACGATCCTTGGGCGCGTCGTGCGGGCGCAGCAGCAACGCCGAGAGCGCGGGGCTGAGCGTCAGCGAGTTGAAGGCCGAGATCACCGTGCTGATGGCGATCGTGACGGCGAACTGCTTGTAGAACTGGCCGGTGAGGCCGGGCACGAACGCCAGCGGGACGAACACCGCGCACAGCACCAGCGCGATGGCGATGATCGGGCCCGAAACCTCCTGCATCGCCTTCACCGTGGCGGCGTGCGGGCTCAGACCGCCCTCGATGTTGCGCTCGACGTTTTCCACCACCACGATGGCGTCGTCCACCACGATGCCGATGGCCAGCACCAGGCCAAAGAGCGTGAGCGTGTTGATGGAATAACCCAGCAGCAAGAGGAACGCGAAGGTGCCGACGATGGACACCGGCACGGCCAGCAGCGGGATGATGGACGCGCGCCAGGTCTGCAGGAACACGATCACCACCAGCACCACGAGCGCAATGGCTTCCAGCAGCGTGACCACCACCTTTTCGATGGAGGTCTGCACGAAACGCGTGGGGTCGTACACGATGCTGTAGCTCATGCCGGGCGGAAAGTTCGCCTTCAGCCTTTCCATGGTGTCGCGCACGTTGTTGGACAAGGCCAGCGCATTCGAGCCCGGTGCCTGGAACACCGCGATGGCCGCGGCTTCCTTGTTGTTGAGCAGGCTGCGCAACGCGTAGCTGCCCGCCGAAAGCTCCACGCGGCCGATGTCGCGGATGCGGATCATGCCGCCGGTGGCGGGCTCGGCGCGCACGATGATGTCGGCGAACTGCTCCTCGGTGGTGAGCCGACCTTGTGTGTTCACCGCGAGCTGGAACTCGGTGCCGGTGGGCGCGGGCGGCGCGCCCACGGTGCCAGCAGCCACCTGCGCGTTTTGTTCGCGGATGGCGGCCACCACTTCGGCGGTGGTGAGGCCGCGCGCAGCGAGCTTGGAGGGGTCGAGCCAGACGCGCATGGCGTAGTCGCCTGCGCCGAACAGCTGCACAGAGCCCATGCCCGGGATGCGCAGCAGATCGTCGCGCACGTTGAGCTGGCCGTAGTTGCGCAGGTACAGCGCGTCGCGGCTGTTGTCCGGGCTGACCAGGTGAACCACCATGGTCAGGTTGGGGCTGCTCTTCTCGGTGGTCACGCCGATCTGCCGCACGATCTCGGGCAGGCGCGGCAGCGCGCGGTTGATGCGGTTCTGCACCGCCGTCTCCGCGGCCTCGGGGCTGGTGCCGATCTTGAACGTGACGGTGAGCGTCATGGCGCCGTCGGCGGTGGCTTGCGAGTCAAAGTACAGCAGGTTCTCGATGCCGTTGATCTGCTCTTCCAGTGGCGTGGCCACGGTCTCGCTGATCACGCGCGGGTTGGCGCCGGGAAACTGCGCGCGCACCACGATTTGCGGCGGCGCGACCTCGGGGTATTCCGAGAGCGGCAACTGGAAGATGGCCAGCGTGCCGACAAGGAAGATGAAGATCGACAACACGGCGGCAAAGCGCGGCCGGTCGATGAAGAAGCGGGAGATGTCCATGGTGGCGCTCCGCTCAGTTCGCGGGCGCAGGGGCCTGCGGGGCGGGCGCGGGTGTGGCGGGTATCGGCATGCCCTGCGCGTCCACCTTCAGCACCTGCGGCGCCACCGGCACGCCCGGGATGATGCGCTGCAAGCCGTCCACCACCACGTTCTCGCCGGCCTTGAGCTGGCCACCGCCCACCACGCGCATGCCGCCCTGCAAGGCGCCGAGCTGCACACCGCGAAACTGCGGCTGGCCGTCGGCCCCCACCACCACCACGAACTTCTTGCTCTGGTCGGTGCCGATGGCGCGCTCGGGCACCAACACCGCCTCATAGGGCGCGCTGGTCGCCATGGTCAGGCGCGCGGCCAGCCCGGGCACGAACTGGCCCTTGCTGTTGTCGAAGCTGGCGCGCAGGCGGATCGCACCGGTCTGCGGGTTGAGGCGGTTGTCCACGAAGTCGAGCGTTCCCAGGTGCGGAAAGCCGTCTTCGTTGGCCAGGCCCATGCGCACGGCGGGCGTTTTCTCGTTGGCCGCGCGGATGCGCAGGAAGGTCTGCTCGCTGCCATCGAAGTAGGCGTGCACGCGCGACACACCGGCGATGGATGTGAGCACCACCTGTTCGTTGACCAGGTTGCCGGCCGTGATGCTGGCCCGTGAGGCGCGCCCGGCGATCGGCGCGCGCACGGCGGTGTACGACAGGTTGAGCTGCGCCACGCGCAAGGCGGCTTGCGCGGCCTTGATGTCGGCGTCGGTGGTGCGTGAGCTGGACGAGAGCTGGTCGAATTCCTGCCGCGAGACGGCTTTGGCATCCAGCAGCTTCTGCGCCCGGGTGACCTCGGTGGTGGCGAGCTCGGCGCGCGAGCGGGCAGCCGCCAGCTGCGATTCGGCACGGGCCGCCTCGGCCTCGAACGGCCGTGGGTCGATGGTGAAGAGCAGCTGGCCTTTGGACACCAGCGCGCCGTCGGTGAAGTGGACCTTGTCCACCACTCCGCCTACCCGGGGGCGAAGCTCCACGAACTCAGCGGCTTCCAGCCGGCCGCTGAAGGTTTCGCTGTCGGACACGGTGCGGGCCACCGCGGGCGCCACGCTCACTGCCGGCGCCTGGGGTGGGCCGCCCTGGGCGTCGGCCGGGCCACCGCAAGCGCTCAGCCACGCCGTGGCCACCAGAAGAAGAGACCACAACGCCAGCGGGAGACCCCGGCGCGGCGCGCACGACGAATTGTTCATGTTCAAAACCTGCAAAAAGGGTTCATGACCGTTCCCGACGCAGGAAGGCACACCGGTGAAAGTGCGCCATCAAATTCCCTGCAGCGCGTTGACGCATAAGGAATTTTCCGGTCGAAGCTTTATCAGAGGCGCGAGCATAAGGTCACTCGGTGTGTCGCACCAAGACCGTTCGACAGAGTCCTGCGTTGGGTGCAAGGTCTTTGCTGCAGCGCACACACGGCGCCCGGATTTGTGGACACAGCGCCCACTGCCGCGCTTCAGCTGCCCGGCAGCTCTTCCCGCGCTTCCACCACCAGCTGGCGCACCACCGAGCCGGCGGAAGCCGCCACCGCGCGCACGCGAAGGGCCCGCCCGGTGGGCAGATCAATGCGGCAGTGGTAGTCCAGCCCGTCGGTCTGGCCGGGGCTGTTGCTGGCGATGCGTCGGGCCCATTTCTGCTGGCCATCGAGCTCCACGGTCAAGGCGTGCCAGGCGCCCGCCAGCGGCTGCGGCACCCGCACCACCAGCGTCACGTCCACGTCGAAGCTGCGGTGACGCTCCAGCGAGCCGGGGATGTTGAGCACCGCCACCGAGGCGCCACCCGCATCACAGCGCCAGACTTCGGCCATCGGCTTCATGTGTCGAGCAGCCGTTTCAGCTCGCCCGTTTCGATGAGCCGGACCACATCCTCGGCACCGCCCACGAGCGTGCCGCGCACGAACACCATGGGCAAGGTGGGCCAACCGGTCCACATCTTGAGCGCATTGCGCCGGCGCCATTGCGAAAAGTAGCTGCCGATCTCCAGGTAACCGTGGGGCACACCGGCCGCATCGAGTGCCTTGCGGGCCTTGCCGACAAACGGGTTGCCCGACATGCCGAACACCATCACCGCGTTGCTGGCCACGTCGGCCTGGGCCTGGCGCAACAGGTCGGCGTGGAGGTTGGCCACCGTGTGCCGGATGGCGGGGTGGATGGCGGCTTCGTCGAGTGTGGGGCGGGGCATGGGCTCTCCTGGCGTCCTGAGGGTCAGGGCCTGAACTGTAGTGGGTATGGATGCCCACCGCGGCTTGCAGGTCTACTCCGTCCGCGTCCGCCGGTTTGCCCGCCCTCGGGCTCAGGCGCGCGCGAGCTTGAACACCGCCACGGCCTGCACCATCTGCGCGGCCTGGGTCTTCAGGCTGGAAGCGGCTGCGGCACTCTCTTCGACCAGCGCGGCGTTCTGCTGCGTGGCCTGGTCCATCTGGGTGACGGCTTCGCCGACCTGCGCCACGCCCGAGCTTTGCTCGGCGCTGGCCGAGCTGATCTCGCCCATGATGTCGGTCACGCGCTGGATGGAGCTGACGACTTCGGCCATGGTCACGCCGGCGCGGTCGACCAGGGCGGTGCCTTGCGCCACGCGGTCCACGCTGGCGTTGATCAGGCCCTTGATTTCCTTGGCCGCTTCGGCGCTGCGCTGCGCGAGGTTGCGCACCTCGCCGGCCACCACGGCAAAGCCGCGGCCCTGCTCGCCGGCCCGCGCGGCTTCCACGGCGGCGTTCAGCGCCAGGATGTTGGTCTGGAACGCGATGCCGTCGATCACGCTGATGATGTCGGCGATCTTCCTGCTGCTGTCGTTGATGCCTTTCATGGTGTCGACCACCTGGGCCACCACGTTGCCGCCCTGGGTGGCCACGGTGGACGCGCTTTGCGCCAGCTGGTTGGCCCGCTGGGCGTTGTCGGCGTTCTGGCGCACGGTGGAGCTGAGTTGCTCCATGGACGCAGCGGTTTCTTCGAGCGCGCTGGCCTGCTGCTCGGTGCGGGCCGACAGGTCGTTGTTGCCCTGCGAGATCTCGGCGCTGGCCGAAGCCACGCCCTCGGCGTTGCCGCGCACGTTGGCGACCACGCGGGCCAGGCTGTCCTGCATGCCCTTGAGGGCCTGCAGCAGCTGGGCGGCTTCGTCGCGGCCGGACGTGTCGATGGCTTGCGTGAGGTCGCCGGCGGCGATCTGGCGCGCGCTCTCGGCGGCCTGGCGCAGGGGCACGGTGATGGAGCGGCTCAGCACGAACGCCGCACCCGCACCGAGCAGCAAGGCCAGCACGCCGCCCGCGATCAGGATGGTGCGGCCATTGGCGGCCTTCTCTTCAGCGTCTCTGAGCGTGGCCTCATAAATGGCCTGCTGGCGCTCTTCCAGCTTGGAAATCGAATTCAGGTAAGCGTCGGCCAGGGGTTTGAGGTCGCGTTCCAGGGCCGCGCTCACATCCTCGCCGGCCATGCGGGCTTTCAAAAGGGCGCCACGCGGCGTGCGGTAGGCCTCTCGCGCGGCGTCGATGCCGGCGAGCAACTGTTTGCCTTCTTGGGATTGCACCAGCTCGACCATCCGCTTGCGCGCGGCCACCGTGACCTGGGAGGTCTTGTCCATGTCGGCCTGCCAGGCCGCGATGCGGCTGGTGTCCGAATCGAGGATGGCGGCGCGGGTGCGCACCCAGTTCACGTCGATCGTCTGGCGCCATTGAACCGCCAGTTGCAGCTTTTCGTTGTCTTCGGTGGCCAGCTGGTGCGTGGTGTTGGAGAGTTCCTGCAAGCGCCAGACGCCGATGCCGGCCATGAGCGCGGTGATGAGCAAAACCAGCCCGAAGGAAAGGGCCAGGCGGCTGCCGACCTTGATGTCGTTGAGTTTCATGGAGTGACCGTTGGGAAACAGAGGCGGCAGGCGACGCCGTTCTTGCTCCCTGTATCGTCTTTTTGACCGGCTTCTTGAACCAGCAAGGTGATGGAACTTCCCTCTTAGCACTCACTCACAGAGAGTGCTAACATCATTGGTACATACCCGAGGAGGTTCTCCATGTCCCACTCACTTGCCCCCATTTCTGCCGCTGCCGGTGGCCAGGTCGCTGTCGCGAACCCCTGGGCGCTGGTGCCGCCACTGGGCAACCTCGACGCCTACATTTCCGCGGTCAACCGCCTGCCACTGCTCACGCTGGACGAAGAGCAGAAGGCCGCACGCCGCCTGCGCGACGACAACGACCTGGAGGCCGCGGGCCAGTTGGTCATGTCCCACCTGCGCCTGGTGGTCTCCATTGCCCGCCAGTACCTGGGCTATGGCCTGCCCCACGGCGACCTGATCCAGGAAGGCAACGTCGGCCTGATGAAGGCGGTCAAGCGTTTCGACCCCGACCAGGGCGTGCGCCTGGTGAGCTACGCCATGCACTGGATCAAGGCCGAGATCCACGAATATGTGTTGAAGAACTGCCGCATGGTCAAGCTGGCCACGACCAAGGCGCAACGCAAGCTGTTCTTCAACCTGCGCTCGCGCAAGCAGGGCTTCCGCTCGGACGCACTGGACGGCGACACCCACCGCGAGGTGCTGAGCGATGTCGAAGTCGGCATCATGGCCAAAGAGCTCAACGTGAAGCCGGAAGAAGTGCGCGAGATGGAAACGCGGCTCTCGGGCGGCGACGTGGTGCTGGATCCCTCCCCCGGTGACGACGGCGAAGACGCCTTTGGCCCGATTGCCTACCTCGCCGACGCCACCCACGAACCCACCGCGGTGCTGGAATCGGCCGAGCGCGATGCGTTGGCCACCGAGGGCGTGGCCCAGGCCATGAGCGAACTCGACGACCGTTCCCGCCGCATTGTCAGCGAGCGCTGGCTCAAGGTGAACGACGACGGCTCCGGCGGCATGACGCTGCACGAGCTGGCGGCCGAGTACGGTGTGAGTGCCGAGCGCGTGCGCCAGATCGAGGTGGCGGCCATGAAGAAGATGCGCAAGGCGCTCGCGGCTTACGCCTGAACCACTCAAGCCTGCAAAGCAAAAAGCCGTCCTGTTGGGCGGCTTTTTTTTGGCGAAGGGCCGGGGCTCAGTGCTCGCGCCTGAGGGCGGGGAACAGAATCACGTCGCGGATGCTGGCGCTGTCGGTCAGCAGCATCATCAAACGGTCAATGCCGATGCCGCAACCGCCGGCCGGCGGCATGCCGTATTCCAGCGCACGGATGTAGTCGGCATCGAAGTGCATGGCCTCGTCGTCACCGCTGTCCTTGGCCGAGACCTGGGCGTGAAAACGCGCGGCCTGGTCCTCGGCGTCGTTGAGCTCCGAGAACGCATTGCCGAATTCGCGGCCGGTGATGTAGAGCTCGAAGCGCTCGGTCACCTCGGGCTTGGCGTCGTTGGCGCGCGCCAGCGGCGAGATTTCGGTGGGGTGGTCCATGATGAAGGTCGGGTTCCAGAGCTTGTCCTCGACCTTCTCTTCAAAGTACATCACCTGCAGACTCGCCAGGCTGCGCGTGGAGAGCTGGTGCCTGGCTTCGGTCAGGCCCAGCTTCTTCAGCTGGTTGAGCAACCACTCCGTGCTGTCCACGTTGTCGCCGGCCTCGGTGTGCTTGAGGATGGCTTCGCGGATGGTGAGCCGCTCGAACGGTGAGGTCACGTCCACCGGCTGTCCCTGGTAGGTCAATGGCACATCACCGCGCACCTCGCGCACCACGTGGCGGATGAGCTCCTCGGTGAAGCTCATCAGGTCCTGGTAGTTCCAGTACGCCGCGTAGAACTCCATCATGGTGAACTCGGGGTTGTGGCGGACGCTGATGCCTTCGTTGCGGAAGTTGCGGTTGATCTCGAACACGCGGTCGAAACCACCCACCAGCAAACGCTTGAGGTAGAGCTCGGGCGCGATGCGCAGGAACATCTCCTGGTCGAGCGCGTTGTGGTGCGTCTTGAATGGCTTGGCGTTCGCACCGCCCGGGATGGGGTGCAGCATCGGCGTCTCGACCTCAAGGAACCCATGGCTGACCATGAAGCCGCGCAGGCTTGAAATACCGCGGCTGCGGTTGACGAAGCGCAGGCGCGCGGTTTCGTCGGTCATCAGGTCGACGTAACGCTGGCGGTACTTGATCTCCTGATCGGCGATCCCGTGGAATTTGTCGGGCAGCGGTCGCAGACTTTTCGTGATGAGGCGAACGCTGTCGGCGTGGATGGTCAACTCGCCGGTGCGGGTGCGAAAGAGCACGCCTTCGGCCGCCACGATGTCGCCCAGGTCCCAGTGCTTGAACGCGTTGTGCAGCGTCTCGCCCACGCTGTCGTTGTTCAGGTAAATCTGGATGCGGCCACCGCTGGGGCCGAACGAGGCGTCTTGCAGCGTGGCAAAACTGGCCTTGCCCATCACGCGCTTGAGCATCATGCGACCGGCCACGCACGCGCGCACCGGGTTCGCTTCCAGCGCTTCCTTGGTGGTCTCGCTGTGCACCGCGAACAATTCGGCCGCCTTGTCGGTGGGCTTGAAGTCGTTCGGGAAAGCCACGCCCTCGCCCCGCTGCTGCGCTTCGCGCATCGCCTTGAGCTTCTCGCGGCGCTCCGCGATCAGCTGGTTGTCGTCGTGCGCCGGAGCGCTGGGATCGGGGGTGTGGGCTTGGGTCATGAGTGAATAGAGGGTTGGGCACCGGTGTGCGCAACCCTCTATTCTAGGTTTGGACCAGAGGCGCGATTCGCCGCCGGGCCGCCCCAAGGCGAATCAGCCCCCTTGGGGGGCAGCGACCCGCGAAGCGGCGGAGCGTGGGGGCGTATTACTCTCCCAGGTAGGCTGCGCGCACTTTGGGGTCGTCCAGCATGTCGCGGCCCTTGCCGGTCATGATGATTTCACCCGAGTCCATCACATAGCCCCGGTCAGCGATCTGCAGTGCGCGGCGGGCGTTCTGCTCCACCAGCAGGATGGTCACACCCTGCTTGGACACGTCGCGCACCACTTCGAAAATCTTGTCAACCATGATGGGGGACAGGCCCATGGAGGGCTCGTCGAGCAGCAAGACCTTGGGCTGGCTCATGAGCGCGCGCGCCATCGCCAGCATCTGCTGCTCACCGCCGCTCATGGTGCCGGCCAGCTGGTCTTTGCGCTCGCGCAGGCGCGGGAAGATGTTGAACATCTTCTCGATGTCCTGTGCGATGCCGGGCTTGTCGTTGCGGATGTAGGCACCCATCTGGAGGTTTTCGGTGATGGTCATGCGCGTGAACACGCCACGGCCTTCCGGCACCATGGCCAGGCCCTGTTTCACCAGATCCCAGGCGCCCTTGCCCTTGATGCTCTGGCCCATGTACTCGATGTCGCCGGCTTCAAACGCCAGCGAACCGGTGACGGCCTTCATGGTGGTGGTCTTGCCCGCGCCGTTGGAGCCGATCAGCGAGATCAGCTCGCCTTCGTTCACTTCGAGATCGATGCCCTTGACGGCCTTGATGCCGCCGTAGGCGACCTTCAGGCCGCTGATTTTGAGGAGTGTGTTTGCCATGGGTCGGTCCTGGTTCAGTGGCCACCGGTGCCGAGGTAGGCCTCGATCACCTTGGGGTCGCGCTGCACATCGGCCGGCGAGCCCGACGAGAGCTGCTTGCCGTAGTCGAGCACGGTCACACGGTCGCACAGGCCCATGACCAGCTTGACGTCGTGTTCGATCAGCAGGATGGTTCGGTTGTCGTTGCGGATCTGGTCGATCAGTTCGCGCAGCTGCACCTTCTCGGTGGCGTTCATGCCGGCGGCGGGTTCGTCCAGGGCAATCAGCTGCGGGTCGGTGGCCAGCGCACGGGCGATCTCGAGGCGGCGCTGATCGCCGTAGCTCAGCGTGCGCGACTTGTAGTCGGCAAAGCGCTCGATACCCACATAAGCGAGGAGTTCGCGGGCCCGCGCGGTGATTTCGGCTTCTTCGCGTTTGAACCCGGGTGTGCGAAGCACAGCGCCGATCAGTCCCGAATGCGTGCGCACGTGGCGCCCGACCATGACGTTCTCCAGCGCCGTCATTTCGGCGAAGAGGCGGATGTTCTGGAAGGTGCGTGCGATGCCGGCCTTGGCCACTTCATGCACCGCGCTGGGCGTGTAAGGCTTGCCGGCCAGTTCAAACGTTCCGCTGTCGGGCGTGTACAGACCGGTGAGCACGTTGAAAAAGGTGGTCTTGCCGGCCCCGTTGGGACCGATCAGGCCGTACACCTGGCCGCGTTTGATTTCCATGCCCACATCGCTGAGGGCTTGCAGCCCGCCGAAGCGTTTGGAGACATTGGCAACTTTGAGGATGGTTTCGGTCATTGAAGTTGCTCCGCTCACTTGGACAAGGACTTGCCGTGCTCGGGGGCGGGCCACAAGCCTTTGGGACGGATCAGCATCACGATCACCATGGCCAGCGCAATCAGCAACTGGCGCAGGATTTCAGGGGCCAGGCGGCCATCGGTCATGGCCGTGAGCGGATGCGCCACGTGGCGCAGCAGTTCGGGCAAGCCCGCCAGCAGCAAGGCGCCCAGCACCACGCCAGGAATGTGCCCGATGCCACCCAGCACCACCATGGCCACCACCATCACCGACTCCATGAGCGAGAAGGATTCGGGTGACACAAAGCGCTGGAACGAGGCGAACAGCACGCCGGACACGCCGCCGAACGAAGCGCCCATGCCGAAGGCCAGCAGCTTGAGGTTGCGGGTGTTCAGGCCCATGGCCTTGGCAGCGATCTCGTCTTCGCGGATCGCCATCCACGCGCGGCCAATGCGCGAGTCCTGCAGGCGGTACGAAATGATGATGGCCATCACCACGAAGAAGAGGAACAGGTAGTAGTACAGCGTGACGGGCTGGAAGGTGTAGTCACCGATCGTCAGCCGTTTGCCCAGATCCACGCCGAAGACCGAGATGGTGTCGATCTGGCTGATGCCTTTGGGCCCGTTGGTGATGTTCACCGGGCGGTCCATGTTGAGCAGGAAGATGCGGATGATCTCACCGAAGCCCAGCGTGATGATGGCGAGGTAGTCCCCGCGCAGCTTGAGCGTGGGCGCGCCCAGGATCATGCCGACGATGCCGGCAATCACCGCCGCCACGATCATCACGATCCAGATGCTGTAGTGGATGCCATCCGGGAACATGGCCTTGATGGCGGGGAACGTGTCGGCCAGGTGGGGGGAGCCCAGCAGCGCAAAAACGTAGGCGCCGACCGCGAAGAACGCGATGTAGCCGAGGTCCAGCAGACCGGCGTAGCCCACCACGATGTTCAGGCCCAGGGCCAGCAGAACGTAGAGCAGCGCGATGTCGAGAATGCGCACCCAGGAATTGCTGCCGGTGGATTGCAGGATGATCGGCAGCAGCAACAAGGCCGCGCCCGCGAGCAGAAAGACGATCAGCTTGCCGGTTTTGGTGTTCATCATGTGATGTCTCCTGGCGGTCAGGCGCGATCGGCCACACGTTCACCCAGCAGGCCCGAGGGGCGCAGCGTGAGCACGACGGCCAGCACGATGAAAGCAAAGATGTCGGTGTACTGGCTGCCCAGCACGCCGCCGGTGAGCTTGCCGAGATAACCGGCACCCAGCGATTCGATCAGGCCCAGGGCAATGCCCCCGACCACCGCACCGGCGAGGTTGCCGATGCCACCCATGACCGCCGCCACGAAGGCCTTGAGGCCGGGCATGAAGCCCATGGCGTGCTGCACGGTGCCGTAATTCGAAGCCCACATCACGCCAGCGATGGCCGCGAGCATGGCGCCAATGATGAAGGTGGCGGAAATGACGACGTCGGGCTTGATGCCCATGAGCGCCGCCACGCGCGGGTTCTCGGCGGTGGCACGCATAGCGCGACCCAGATTGGTGCGGTTGACCAGCCACATCAGGAACGCGAGCGTGATGACGGTGGTGGCCAGGATCGTGATCTGGGTGATGGAGATCACCGCGCCGCCGAATTCGACCGGCTCGGTGGGGAGCATGTTCGGATACGACTTGGGGTTGGGTTTCCAGATGATCATGGCAAACGTCTGCAGGAGCAGCGACATGCCGATGGCCGTGATCAGCGGCGCCAATCGGGAGGAGTTGCGCAGTGGCCGGTAGGCCAGCTTTTCGATCGTGTAGTTGAGGGTGGCGCAAACCACCATGGCAATGATCACCGCCAGCAGCAGCACGAGCCAGCCCGGCATGCCGGGTGTGGCGTCCTGCATCACGCCGATGATGGTCCAGCTGGTGAGCGCCCCCACCATGAGGACGTCGCCGTGGGCGAAGTTGATCAGCCCGATGATGCCGTAGACCATGGTGTAACCCAGAGCCACCAGCGCATACATGCTGCCCAGCACCAGACCGTTGATGATCTGCTGTAGCAAAACTTCCATGAGGGTTCTCCGTGTTTAAGACAGGCCGAATGTGATGTTCTGTGACGGCCGGTTTCAACCTAGCAAAAAACCCGCCAGACGTGACCTGAAACCAGGACAGACTGCGGGTTGGTGCGCGGATTGTAGCGATGGGGTCTGGGGCTCCCCATGCGTGTAAGCCCTTAGCAGACGCGGGTTTACCCTAGTTTTCCAGCGGCACTGCGGCTTGCATCAGTGCGATTGGGATTTCATTAGTTTTTTTGATCGTTGCGTTTTTTGAGTTCGCGCAGCTTATCGGCGATGCGCAGCTCCAGGCCGCGCTCCACCGGACGGTAAAAACCCGGCTGCGCCATGCCATCGGGCAGGTAGCGCTCACCCGCCGCGAATCCGTCCTCTTCGTCGTGCGCGTAGCGGTAGCCCTTGCCGTAATCCAGCGCTTTCATGAGCTTGGTGGGCGCATTGCGCAAATGCATCGGCACCGGGCGCGTGCCGTCTTTCTTCACGAACGCCTTGGCCTCGTTGAAAGCCTTGTAAACCGCGTTGGACTTGGGCGCCACGGCCAGGTAGATCACACACTCGGCCAAGGCCAGCTCGCCCTCGGGACTGCCCAGGCGTTCGTACACGTCGGCCGCGTCCAGCGCCAGGCGAAGGGCGCGCGGGTCGGCCAAGCCGATGTCTTCTGACGCCATGCGGATGAAGCGGCGCGCCATGTAGCGCGGGTCGGCACCGCCATCGAGCATGCGCACGAACCAGTACAGCGCTGCGTCCGGGTCCGAGCCGCGCACGCTTTTGTGCAGGGCGCTGATGGTGTCGTAGAACTGCTCGCCGCCTTTGTCGTAGCGGCGCATGCGCTCGCCCAGCACTTTGAGCAGCCAGACGTCGGTGATCTCGGTGAGCTTCTCGCTGCCGGCCGCCACCGACAGCGTTTCCAGCGTGTTGAGCAGTCGGCGGGCATCACCGTCGGCGTAGGCAATCAAACGGTCAATGGCGGCCGATTCGATCGCTGGCACCGCGTCGATGGCTTGTGCCTTGGTCACGATCCGCTTCAGGTCGTCTTCGGACAGCGGCTGCAACACATACACCGCAGCGCGCGAGAGCAAGGCCGAGTTGACCTCAAACGACGGGTTTTCGGTGGTGGCGCCGATGAAGGTGAACAAGCCACTCTCCACGTGCGGCAGAAAGGCGTCCTGCTGGCTTTTGTTGAAGCGGTGCACCTCGTCCACGAACAGGATGGTGCGTTGGGGGGAAAGCCCGGTGCGCGCTGCATCTGCGCGCTCCACCGCTTCACGGATGTCCTTCACCCCGCCGAGCACCGCGCTGATGGTGAGGAACTGCGCATCGAATGCGTCGGCCATGAGCCGCGCAATCGTGGTTTTGCCCACGCCGGGCGGGCCCCAGAGGATGCAGCTGTGCGGCTGGCCGGATTCAAACGCCAGGCGCAACGCCATGCCTTCGCCCAGCATGTGCTGCTGGCCGATGACCTCGGCCAAGGTGCGCGGGCGCAGGCGCTCTGCGAGGGGCGCGTGGGGGCTGGGGGCCGGCACAGGTTTCAGGGCCGCATGACCGACGCGCCCGCCGGTGGCTCGAACTTGAAGTCGGCGGCCTTCAGCGGTGCATTGGACTGCCAGCCGTTGAAGGTGAGCACCGAGCGCTGGCCCAGGCTGTCTTCGATGTCGAGCACCGACAGCTGGCCCTGCCTGAAGCCGACACGCACCATCTGCAGCTGGCCGTTGCGATCCTTGGGCTTGGCTTCCAGCCACTCCAGGCCGTCCCTGGCCGCACCGGGTTTGAGATCAAACGCGTCCGACAGGCCTTTGAGGTCGGTGCCCGCCGCGATCAAGGCCGCGGGCGTGCTGCCCAGCACCTCTTTCTGGCCACGGGCCGTGACCTGGTTCAGGTCCACATCGTGCAGCCAGAGCGTCTGCCCGTCGGCCACGATGGTCTGCTCGAACGGTTTGGTGTACTCGAAGCGAAAGCGGTTGGGCCGCAGGAATTCAAAGGTGCCGGTGGACGTCTTGCTGCGCGCCACCGTCTCGGTGGCGCGTTTGGGCGAGGTCACCACCTGGGTGAAGCCGGCCTTGCCGCTGCTCACGTCACGCAGGAATTTTTCAAGATCCTGCAAGCCATCCGCCGACGCGGCGAAGGTGGCAAGACTCAGGGAACACACAAGCAACAGTTTTTTCATCATGGGTCTGATCCGGTTGGGCCGGCTCGGTTCAAGCCAGCGTCATTCGCCGCGCGCCGGCACCAGGATGTCCCGCTGCCCGCTCGATGTGAGGGCGCTCACGAGGCCCGCGTTTTCCATGTCTTCGAGCAAACGGGCGGCGCGGTTGTAGCCGATCTTGAGCTTGCGCTGCACATAGGAAATGCTGGCCTTGCGGTCCTTGATGACAATTTCCACCGCCTGGTCGTAGAGCGCATCCTTCTCACCGTTGCTCTCACCACCACCTTCGCCGAACAGGTCATTGCCCTCGCCATCGGCCACGCCGCCTTCCAGCACGCCGTCGATGTAGTTGGGCTCGCCACCCTGTTCCTTGAGATAGGCCACCACGCGGTGCACTTCGTCATCGCTCACAAACGCACCATGCACCCGGATCGGGAATCCTGTACCCGACGGCATGTAAAGCATGTCACCCATGCCCAGCAAACTCTCGGCGCCCATCTGGTCGAGGATGGTGCGGCTGTCGATCTTGCTGCTGACCTGGAACGACAGACGCGTGGGAATGTTGGCCTTGATCAGGCCGGTGATCACGTCCACGCTGGGGCGCTGCGTGGCCAATATCAAATGGATGCCGGCCGCGCGCGCCTTCTGCGCCAGCCGGGCAATGAGCTCTTCGATCTTCTTGCCCACCACCATCATCAGGTCGGCCAGCTCGTCGATCACCACCACGATGTAGGGCAGGCGCTCCAGCGGTTCGGGCTGCTCGGGCGTGAGGCTGAAGGGGTTGCCGATGATTTCCCCGCGCGCCTTCGCCTCGTCGATCTTCACGTTGTAACCCGCGAGGTTGCGCACCCCCATCTTGCTCATGAGCTTGTAGCGCTTCTCCATCTCGGCCACGCACCAGTTCAGGCCATTGGCCGCGTGTTTCATGTCGGTGACCACCGGCGCCAACAGGTGTGGAATGCCTTCGTAGACACTCATCTCCAGCATCTTGGGATCGATCAGCAGCAGGCGCACGTCGCGCGCGTCGGCCTTGTAGAGCAGCGACAGGATCATCGCGTTGATGCCGACCGACTTGCCGGAACCGGTGGTGCCGGCCACCAGGCAGTGCGGCATCTTGGCCAGATCGGCCACGATGGGCTGGCCACCAATGTCCTTGCCCAGGCCCATGGTCAGCATGGACTTGGCGTCGTTGTAGACCGCCGAGCCCAGGATCTCGCTGAGCTTGATGGTCTGGCGCTTGGCGTTGGGCAACTCCAGCGCCATCAGGTTCTTGCCCGGGATGGTTTCGATCACGCGGATGGAGACCAGCGAGAGCGAACGCGCGAGGTCGCGCCCCAGGTTGACGATCTGTGAGCCCTTCACACCGGTGGCGGGCTCGATCTCGTAGCGCGTGATCACCGGGCCAGGTGCGGCAGCCACCACGCGCACATCCACACCAAAGTCCTTGAGCTTCTTCTCGATCAGGCGGCTGGTCATCTCCAGCGTCTGGCTGTCCACCCCGGCCTGGTGAACCGGCGCGCTGTCGAGCAGGTCCACCTGGGGCAGCTTGCTGTCGGGCAGCTCGGTGAACAGCGGTTTCTGGCGTTCTTTCGCCACGCGCTCGCTCTTGGGCACATCGACCAGCGTGGGCTCGATCACCACCGGCGTTGGGTGGTGCTCTTCGATCTCCACCCGCTCGACCTTCACCACCTCTTCGCGCTCGCGCGCCGCCTGCTCGCCAATGCGCTGGTCTTCCACCGCTTCGCGTTTTTCGCGTCGCGCTTCGAACCAGCCGTCCAGCGTGTGGCCCACTTCTTCGGCCCAGTGGCCCCAGGAAAAACGGAACACGCGCGGCAGGCACACGAGCAGCAGCGCCAGCATGGTCAGCGCGGAACCGGTGAAGCCGAGCCAACGCATGGAGAACGCGCCCAGCCCGTGGCCGAGCACGCCGCCCGCATGGCCCGGCAACAAGGCTTCGAGCCGGTAGAGACGACTCCACTCGAGCACCGTGCTCGCCACCATCAAGGTGACCAGTGCGAGCCAGAAGAGGCTGCGGCGCACCCAGGGGCGCTGCCAGATGCGCAGATCTTGTTCAGCATCCGCGTCAGCGCGCGTGCCGCGAATCCAGCCAGCCAAGGCAGACAACCAAGCCCGGACACCGACGAGGAAACACCACCAGACCGAAAAACCGAACAGGTAGTAGCTCCAGTCGGCCAGGATCGCGCCGAGCCGACCACCCCAGTTGCCCACCTCGGTGGCGGTGCCGGTCGTGCTCCAGGCCGGATCGGCCAACGAGTGGCTCAGCAAGGCGAGCAGCCAGAAGGCCAGAACGGCCGCACCCAGCACCAGGCCGATCTCCTGGGCAAAACGGGAAACGCCGACCTGCGGTTGACCCGCACGGTCGGCGTTGAGGGTGTTCAGTGAGTAGGTCATGGGCTGTTCAAATGTCCAGCAGCAAGCTTACCCCAAGCCCATGTGCGCGGAACCCCGCCACACGGTGGCGACCAACAGGTTCAGCCGAGTGAATTCAGCCGTTCCTTGATCACCGTGCTGCCGTCTTCAGCCATCTCGATGAAGCCCCGGTCCTCGAGGTCCTTCATGACGCGGCTCACCATCTCGCGCGAGGCGCCGATCATCTTGGCCACGTCCTGACGCGACACCCTGTCCTTGATGGTGAGCTGGCCGTCCTTGTCGGGCTGGGCGAATTCGAGCAGTGCGCGGGCCACGCGGCCGTACACGTCCATCAGCGCGAGCGATTCGATCTTGCGGTCCGCATGGCGCAAGCGCTGCACCAGGCCCTTCATCACCGCGTAAGCCATGGAGCTGTTCTCAGGCAGGCAGCGTGCGAATTCGGCACGTCCCAGGATCAGGACGTCGGTCTGCACCTCGGCGCGCACGGTGGCCGAATGCGGCTGGTTGTCGATCAGGCTCATTTCGCCCACGTAATCGCCAGGGTTCATGGTCGCCAGGATCACTTCGCGCCCCCGTGAGTCGGTGGTCACCACGCGGGCCCGCCCGGTCAGCACGATGGCCAGACAGTTCGATTTTTTGCCCTGCTCGACGATGCACTCTCCGCGCTTGAAACGCCGCTTGATCACCGAGTCGGCCACCGACTCGGCTTGAGCCTGGGTCAGCGTGGAAAACAACGGCACCCGGCGGATCAGATCGAGATTGGACAGGAGAGACATGCGTGTATTCCTTGCTCTGGTTAGCGCCAGCAGCGCCGTTTCATACAATGACCTGAAGTCAAGGCCCCCGCCCGCAGGCTGCCGACCTGACGCACCAATATAACCACTGACTCTAAACCACTTGCCCCTGAATGCGATGGGGACTTGCACCATGAAACACGCCAAAGTACTGATCCTCGGCTCCGGCCCCGCGGGCTACACCGCCGCGGTGTACGCCGCGCGCGCCAACCTCAATCCTGTGCTCATCACCGGCATCGCCCAAGGTGGCCAGCTCATGACCACGACCGACGTGGACAATTGGCCAGCCGACGCCGACGGTGTGCAGGGACCCGATCTGATGCAACGCTTTCAAGCGCACGCCGAGCGCTTCAAGACCGAGATGATCTTTGATCACATCAACGCGGTCGACTTCAGCAAGCGGCCGTTCGTGCTCAAAGGTGACAGCGGCGAATACAGCTGCGACGCGCTCATCATTGCCACCGGCGCATCGGCCAAGTACCTCGGCTTGCCGTCCGAAGAAGCTTTCATGGGCAAAGGCGTGTCGGGCTGTGCCACCTGCGATGGTTTCTTTTACCGGGGACAGGAGGTGAGCGTGATCGGCGGCGGCAACACCGCTGTGGAAGAAGCGCTGTATCTGTCCAACATCGCGAGCAAGGTCACGCTGGTGCACCGCCGCGACACCTTCAAGGCCGAAGCCATCCTGATCGACAAGCTGATGGAGAAGGTCGCCGCCGGCAAGATCGAACTCAAGCTGCACAGCACGCTCGACGAAGTGCTGGGAGACCAGACCGGCGTGACCGGTGTGCGCCTGAAAAACGTGCAGACCGGCGCCACCGAAGACCTCACGCTCAAGGGCTGCTTCATCGCCATCGGCCACCAGCCCAACACCGACATCTTCAAAGGCCAGCTCGACATGAAGGATGGTTACATCACCACCCGCTCGGGCCTGCAGGGGATGGCCACCATGACCAGCGTGCCCGGCGTGTTCGCCGCGGGTGACGTTCAGGATCACGTTTACAGACAGGCCATCACCAGCGCTGGCACAGGATGCATGGCCGCGTTGGACGCCCAGCGTTTCCTGGAGCAAAGCGCTTCTTGAACGTGGACAAATCCCGCGAGATGGCCGATTGGCTATAATCGCGGGCTTTGCTGAGATTGACCGGTTCTTCAGGGGCCACAGCAGATTCGGGTTACCGCCACCCTTTCCTGGCGAGGTGAGGCTGCACTGACCAGACGCGGAAGTTTTTCCGGTCGCGGTTGTCAGCTGTTTGAATGATCGGAGTGTCCACATGGCACGCGTCTGCGACGTCACGGGCAAGAAGCCCATGGTTGGGAACAACGTTTCCCACGCCAACAACAAAACCAAGCGCCGGTTCCTGCCGAACCTGCAATACCGCCGTTTCTGGGTCGAGACCGAAAACCGTTGGGTGCGTCTGCGCGTCTCCGGTGCGGCGTTTCGCCTGATCGACAAAAACGGCATTGACGCCGTGCTCGCCGACCTGCGCGCACGCGGTCAAGCTTAAGGAGAACCGAACATGGCAACCAAAGGCGCACGCGAGAAGATCAAGCTGGAATCCACCGCTGGAACCGGCCACTTCTACACCACCACCAAAAACAAGAAGACCACGCCCGAGAAGATGCTGATCAAAAAGTTTGATCCAAAAGCTCGCAAGCATGTGGACTACAAAGAGATCAAGCTGAAATAAGCGGGATCTCTTCCAACAAAAAAGCCGCTGTGACCCAGCGGCTTTTTTGTGCTCGATCGAAGTCCGTGCCCCCATGAAAAAAACCACCCCGCAGGGTGGTTTTTATCTGCAGCGGTCGACTTCAGGCGTGGGCCGAACGAAGGCGAATGGAGAAATCGCGCAGGGCAGCAATGCCACTCTCTTCGGCCCGACGGCACCAAGCCTGCAGGTCGGTGGCCAGCTGCTCGCGCGTGGCGGTGGTGCTGGACCACAGGGCACGCAGCTCTTCGCGCATGGTCACCATCTTGTCGAGCACGGGATGCTCGGCGCGCACTTGTGCCAGCTGAGGCTTGACGCTGGCAGGCACTTTGTCATCGTCGCGGTGCAGCCACTGGCGAGCCGATTGCAGCACGGTGGCATCGCCCCGGCGCTGCTGCAGCGCGTCCATTTCACGCTTGCAGGCCGCGCGCATTTCGCGGGCGTAACCGGCCATCACCTCGTATCGGTTGGCGATGATCGCCTCCAGGGTTTTCTCGTCGGCCACCGGCTTCACATCGCCAAAGGCCATTTTCGGCGGCAACTTCTTGACCGAAGCCAGGCCCACCGAACGCATCATGCTGATGTACATCCAGCCGATGTCGAACTCGTAAGGCTTCACCGACAACTTGGCCGACGTGGGATAGGTGTGGTGGTTGTTGTGCAACTCTTCGCCGCCAATCAGGATGCCCCAAGGCGACACGTTGGTGCTGGCGTCGGTGGCCTCGAAGTTGCGGTAACCCCACCAGTGGCCGATACCGTTGATGATGCCGGCGGCCGTGATCGGGATCCAGATCATCTGGATGGCCCAGACGGTCACGCCCAGCACGCCGAACAAAGCCACGTTGATGATGAGCATGAGGCTCACGCCCAGGCGCGAACGGCCGGTGTAGACCTCGCGTTCGACCCAGTCGTTCGGGGTGTTGTGGCCGTATCGATCCAGGGTTTCCTGGTTCTTCGCCTCGGCGCGGTACAGCTCGCTGCCTTCAAAGAAGACTTTCTTGATGCCGAACACCACCGGGCTGTGAGGGTCGCCTTCGTGCTCGCACTTGGCGTGGTGCTTGCGGTGGATGGCGGTCCACTCCTTGGTGACCATGCCGGTGGTCATCCAGAGCCAGAAGCGGAAGAAGTGCGAGGCAATCGGGTGCAGGTCCAGCGAGCGGTGGGCCTGGTGGCGGTGCAGGTAAATGGTGACGCTGGCGATGGTGATGTGGGTGAACACCAGTGCCACGATCATGGTTTGCCACCAGGTCGCCCCCGTCACCCCGTGAGCGAGGAACTGGATGAGGCCGTCCCAGATGGACGAAAAAATGCCGAAGTCGGAAGAGAACATTGATTTCCCAATAAACGCTCAGGGGCGCGGATGGATACCGAGTAGGCTCCAGAACACCCGGAGCAAAGAGAACCACGATTTTAAAGGCGGGGGTCACAAACACCAACCCATAACCCGCTTCCAATGTGGAAACTACTGTCCCAGATCAAGTGAATTGACGGCTTTTCAAGGCTTTTTCCGCCAAACGGCAGCAAAGAAGCCATCCGTAGCATGCCGATGCGGCCACAAGCGGAGCCAGCGCCCTTCGTCGCCCTGACACAGGAATGCGGCGTTTTGAACTTGGGCGGTGTCCAGCAAACCGCACACAGGCACCACCTCGAAGTCGGCATGGGCCAACTCAAAGGCGGCGCAGACGGCCTCGTTTTCTTCCTTGAGCAAGCTGCAGGTGGCGTAAACCAGCCGCCCACCCGGCTTGAGCAGGCGCACCGCGCTGTTCAGGATGGCCAGTTGCAGCTCGGCCTGGGCCGCCACGGTCTGGGGGTTCTGGCGCCACTTCAGGTCGGGGCTGCGGCGCAGCGTGCCCAAACCCGAACAGGGGGCATCGACCAGCACCCGATCAATCTTGCCGGCGAGGCGCTTGATGCGATCGTCGCGCTCGTGCGCAATCGCCACCGGATGCACGTTGGACAGGCCGCTGCGTGCCAGGCGCGGTTTGAGCGCATCGAGCCTGTGGCCGGAGGTGTCAAACGCGTAAAGGCGGCCACTGTTGCGCATGGCAGCGCCAATGGCCAGGGTCTTGCCACCGGCACCGGCACAGAAATCCACCACCATCTCACCGCGTTTGGCGTCCAGCAGCAAGGCGAGCAACTGCGAACCTTCGTCCTGCACCTCGACCTCGCCCTCGGTGAAGGCGGGCAGCTTGGCCAGCGACGGTTTGCCTTGCAGGCGGATGCCCAGCGGCGAATAGGGCGTGGCCTCGCCCACCAGACCCGCTTTTTGAAGCGAAGCCAGCACCGCTTCGCGTTTGGCTTTGAGCACGTTCACACGCAAGTCCAGCGGCGCGGGCTGGTTGAGGCTGCTCACCAAGGCGTCAAATTCGTTGCCCACCTGCTCCCGCAGGGACGTGGCGAGCCAGTCGGGCAGGTTGTGGCGGTGTGGCGCCATCAGGTCGGCGTCTTTGACCGCATCGCAGTGGTCCAGCCAGGTCTTTTCGGGCTCGGTGAGCGCGCTCTTGATGAAATCGCGGTCGCCCGGAAAGGCGAGGATCGCCAACCGACGCCACTTGGAACCGCTGCCCGAGCGGGCCAGCCATTCGAGCTTGAGCCGCTCGCGGAGGATCTTGTAGACGGTGTCGGACAAGGTGGCGCGCTCGCGGGACCCGAGCGAACGGTTCTCGCGAAAGTGGCGGGCGACGACGGCGTCGGTGGGGTGTTCGAACTTGAAGACCTGTTCGATCAGGCTGGCGCTTTCGTCCAGGAGGGCTTTTGGATGCATGGCGGGTATTGTCACCCCCCCCTGCGCCGCTGACGCGGCTTCCCCCCAGGGGGACGATGCCTGTGGCCCGGCGGAGCCGGTTCCACGGCATCTCTGGGTTGGGGCACGCGCGCCGGAGTCGCTCCCTGCACAGGGATAATCGGAGGCTATGTCCGAACTTTCCCAACAGGTGCGCCGTCGCCGCACCTTCGCCATCATTTCCCACCCCGACGCGGGCAAGACCACCCTCACCGAGAAGCTGCTGCTGTTCTCGGGCGCCATCAACATCGCCGGCAGCGTGAAGGCGCGCAAGGCGGCGCGCCACGCGACCAGCGACTGGATGGAAATCGAAAAGCAGCGGGGCATTTCGGTGGCCTCGTCGGTGATGCAGATGGAATACCGCGACTGCGTGATCAACCTGCTGGACACGCCGGGCCACCAGGACTTTTCGGAAGACACCTACCGCGTGCTCACCGCGGTGGACGCCGCGCTGATGGTGATCGACGCGGGCAACGGCGTGGAGCCGCAGACGCGGCGCCTGCTGCAGGTCTGCCGTGCGCGCAACACGCCCATCCTGACCTTCGTGAACAAGATGGACCGCGAGGTGCAGGCGCCGCTGGACCTGATGGACGAGCTGGAGCGTGAACTGGGCATGACGGTGGTGCCCTTCACCTGGCCGGTGGGCATGGGCAAGACCTTCCGCGGTGTGTTCGACCGCCGCACCGACCAGATGCGCGTGTTCGCGGCCGGCGAGGACCGCCGGGGCGGCGACGAGGACGTGCTGGCGGGCCTGCACAACCCCGAGAGCGTGAAGCGCTTCGGGTCTGAATTCGAGCAGGCGCGCGACGAGCTGGAATTGGTGGCGGGCGCTTCACCCGCTTTCGACGAAGCCGAGTTCCTCGCAGGCCGCCAGACGCCGATGCTGTTCGGCTCGGCGGTCAACAATTTCGGCGTGCGCGAGGTGCTCGACGCGCTGGTGGACCTGGCGCCGCCACCCGGTGACCGCCCCGCGATCCAGCGCACCGTGCACCCCGATGAGCCCAAGTTCAGCGGCGTGGTTTTCAAGATCCAGGCCAACATGGACCCGGCGCACCGCGACCGCATTGCGTTTGTGCGCGTGGCCAGTGGCCATTTCGAGCGCGGCATGAAGCTCAAGGTGGTGCGCTCGGGCAAGGACCTGCGCCCCAACACCGTGGTGAGCTTCCTGTCCCAGCGGCGTGAACTGCTGGACGAGGCCTTTGCCGGCGACATCATCGGCATCCCGAACCACGGTGTGCTGCAGCTGGGCGACACACTCACCGAAGGCGAGAGCCTGCAGTTCACCGGCCTGCCGTTCTTCGCGCCGGAGATCATCCGCAGCGTGGAGGTGGCCGACCCGCTGCGCAGCAAGCAGCTGCGCTCGGGTTTGACGCAGCTCGGCGAAGAGGGTGCGATCCAGGTGTTCCGCCCGGTGGCTGGGTCGGTGCTGTTGCTCGGCGCCGTGGGTCAGCTGCAGTTTGAAGTGGTGGCGCACCGGCTGGAGCACGAGTACGGCGTGAAGGCCCGCATCATGAACAGCCCCTACCAGGTGGCGCGATGGGTGACCTGCGCGCCCGAAGACGGTGGCGAGATCGAGCTCAAGAAGTTCATCGATGCCAACAGCCACCGGGTGGCACTGGACGCGGTGGACGCACCCACGCTGCTGGTCGACCACGCGGCCACGTTGCGCGCGGTGGAAGCGAACTGGCCGAAGATCCGGTTCCACGCGATGCGGGAGCATGCGGGCCTGGTGTTCGCCAAGGGCGTCTGATCAGGCAGCCAGCAGCCGCTCCAACGCGCGGGGGTAAATGACGTGCTCCTGCGTCAGCACCCGCGCGGCCAGCGTCTCGGCCGTGTCGCCCGGCAACACCGGCACCACCGCCTGGTCGAGGATCTCGCCGTGGTCGAGCTCGCTGGTCACGCGGTGCACCGTGGCACCGGCGACGCGGCAGCCCATGTCGATGGCGCGCTGGTGCGTCTTGAGTCCCGTGAACGCCGGCAGCAGGCTGGGGTGGATGTTGACCAGCCGGCCCTCGTAGTGCTGCACGAATCCGGGTGTGAGGATGCGCATGAAGCCGGCGAGCACCACCAAGGCGGGCTCATGGCGGTCGATCTCGGCCATCAGCGCCGTGTCAAAGGCCTCGCGGCTGCCGAACCGGGTGTGGTCCAGGGCACAGGTCGCGATGCCCTGCTCACCCGCCCACGCCAGCCCCTGGGCACCAGCCTTGTTGCTGATCACCGCGACCACGCGCGCGCCGAAGCGGTCTTGCCAGCGCTGCGTCAGAGAGGTCTCCACGATGGCGGCCATGTTGGAGCCGCTCCCGGAGATCAGAATCACGATGTTTTTGTTCACGCCAGCCATGGCCGGGAAGTGTAATGACCTCAGACCTGCAAACCCCCTCAAACGGCCGCCCACGCGGCCACGATTTCACCCAGCGCCCGCTCTCACAGGCCGAAGCCCGCGTGCTCGGCACGCTGATGGAGAAAGCGCGCACCGTGCCCGACAGCTACCCGCTCACGCTCAACACGCTGGTCACCGGCTGCAACCAGAAGTCCAGCCGCGAGCCGGTGATGAACCTGGCGGATGCCGCCGTGCTCGAGGCGCTGGACGCCCTGCGCGCGCTGCACCTGGTGCTGGAGAGCAGCGGCAGCCGCGTGACCCGCTACGAACACAACGTCATGCGCGCCGTGGCCGTGCCCGAACAATCGGCCGTGCTGCTGGGCATGCTCATGTTGCGCGGCCCGCAAACAGCCGGTGAGCTGCGCCTGAACACCGAACGCTGGTACAAGTTCCTCGACATCGCCTCGGTCGACGCCTTTCTGGAAGAACTGCAGGACCGCAGCGACGACAAAGGTGGTGCGCTGGTGATGAAGCTGCCGCGCGCACCGGGTGCTCGCGAGCAACGCTGGGCGCACCTGCTGTGCGGCCCGGTGGACGCATCCCTTCTGACCCAGACCACACCCCCCGCCGCCAGCGCCGCCACCGAAGACGAGCTGATCAACCTCACACGCCGTGTGGCCACGCTGGAAAACACCGTGGCTGCCTTGCGAGAGCAACTGCAAAATCTGAACGATCAACTCGGCTTGTCGCAGCCCGGACAGCCGTAAAACGAACGGTCGTGCCAAACTGCCCGGCGTTGTTCAATCTGCCGGCACATTTCTGTGGCGGCCATCAGGAGACACCCCATGGATTTGGCATTCACGCCCGAAGAGCAGGCGTTTCGAGAGGAGATCCGCGGCTGGGTCAAGGCCAACCTGCCCGCCGACATCGCCCACAAGGTTCACAACGCGCTGCGGCTGTCGCGCGACGACATGCAGCGCTGGGCAAAAATTCTCGGCAAGAAAGGCTGGCTCGGCTGGGGCTGGCCCAAAGAGTTCGGCGGCCCGGGCTGGAACGCGGTGCAGCGGCACCTGTTTGAAGAAGAGTGCGCCCTGGCCGGCGCGCCGCGCGTCGTGCCCTTCGGCCCGGTGATGGTGGCGCCGGTGATCATGGCCTTCGGCAACAAGGCACAACAGGAGCGTTTTCTGCCAGGCATCGCCAGCGGTGACGTCTGGTGGAGCCAGGGTTACAGCGAGCCGGGCTCCGGCTCCGACCTCGCTTCGGTGAAATGCCGCGCCGAGCGTCAGGGCGACAAGTACATCGTCAACGGTCAGAAGACCTGGACCACGCTCGGCCAGTACGGCGAGTGGATCTTCTGCCTGGTGCGCACCAGCTCTGAGGGCAAACCACAGACCGGCATCTCTTTCCTGTTGATCGACATGAAATCGCCCGGCGTCTCGGTGCGCCCCATCAAGTTGCTCGACGGCGAATGCGAGGTGAACGAGGTCTGGTTCGACAACGTCGAAGTGCCGGCCGAGAACCTGGTGGGCGAAGAGAACAAGGGCTGGACTTACGCGAAGTATTTGCTGGGCCATGAGCGCACCAACATCGCCGACGTGAACCGCACCAAGCGCGAGCTGGAGCGCCTGAAGCGCATCGCCAAGGCCGAAGGCGTCTGGGACGACCTGCGTTTCCGCGACCAGATCGCCCTGCTGGAAGTGGACGTGGTGGCGCTGGAAATGATGGTGCTGCGCGTGCTCTCGGCCGAGAAGTCGGGCAAGAGCTCGCTCGACATCGCCGGCCTGCTCAAGATCAAGGGCAGCGAGATCCAGCAGCGCTACAGCGAACTCATGATGCTCGCGGCCGGCCCTTACAGCCTGCCCTTCATCGAAGAAGCCATGGAAGCCGGCTGGCAAGGCGACTTCCCCGGCGGCGTCAACGCCAACGCACCGCTCGCATCGACCTACTTCAACATGCGCAAGACCACCATCTACGGTGGCAGCAACGAAGTGCAACGCAACATCGTCGCGCAAACCGTGCTCGGCTGAGGAGATCAACACATGGACTTCGATTTTTCCGACGATCAAAGCGCCTTGCGCGAAGCCGTTCAAAAGTGGGTGGAGAAGGCCTACACCTTCGACCGGCACACCGCCATCGTGGCCGCAGGCGGCTTTGACCGCGCGGCCTACAACGAACTCGCCGAACTCGGCCTGGCCGGTCTCTACGTGAGCGAAGACGACGGCGGCATGGGCATGGGCCCCATCGAGGGCATGGTGGTGATGGAAGAACTGGGACGCGGCATCGTGCTCGAGCCGCTCGCCCAGACCCTCATCACCTCGGGTGTGCTCGGGGGCTACGCCCCAGCCGAACTGAAGGCCGCGTGGTTGCCACGCATGGCTTCCGGTGAAGCGCTGGTGGTGCTCGCGCACCAGGAGCGCAAGGCCCGCTACCAGCTCGACGTGTGCACCACCACCGCCACACAGGCCGGCAGCGGCTGGACGCTCTCCGGCACCAAGAACGTGGTGCCGGCCGCCGACCTGGCCGACGCCTTTGTGGTCCCCGCCATGGCGCTCGGCAAGCTCGCCTTGTTCCTCGTGGAGCGCACCGCCCCAGGCGTGAGCACCCGCGGTCACCACACGCAGGACGGCGGTCGCGCCGGTGACCTGACGCTGAAAGATGCAGCAGCCCAACTGATCACCACCGACGGACTGACCGCGCTGGAACACGGCGTGGACATCGGCATCGCCGCCACCTGCGCCGAAGCCGTGGGCGTGATGGACAAGACCGTGGCCATCACGGTCGAGTACATGAACACGCGCAAGCAGTTCGGCGTGGCCATCGCCAGCTTCCAGGCGCTGCGCCACCGTGTCGCCGACATGAAAATGCAGCTGGAACTCGCACGCTCCATGAGCTACTACGCCAGCCTCAAGCTCAACGCACCCGCGGCCGAACGGCGCGCGGCCATGGCGCGCGCCAAGGTGCAATTGGGCACGTCCATGCGTTTCGTGGGCCAGCAGGCGGTGCAGCTGCACGGCGGCATCGGGGTGACCGACGAGTACATCGTGAGCCACTACTTCAAGAAGCTCACGCAGCTGGAAATGTCCTTTGGCGACACCTTGCACCACTTGGGTGAGGTGTCCAGCCGCATGCAGGACACGGCCGGCGTGTTCGCCTGATCCGGCTTCAGCCTCCCAACGGCCCGCACGCTGCGGGCCGCTTTGTTTTTGCCACCCCGAACACGACACGGTGACCCCCATGACCACCCGCCGCACGCTCTTCGCCCTGGTCGCCAGCGGCCTGCTGCTGGGCGCCTGCGCCACCGCGCCGCCAGTCGCCAGCCAGCCCCCCATCGTGTTCGTGCACGGCAACGGCGACTCGGCGTCCATCTGGCAGAGCACGGTGTGGCGCTTCGAGTCCAACGGCTGGCCGCGCGAACGCCTGCACGCCATCGACCTGCCCTACCCGCTGGCACGCGATGAGGACGGCAAGGCCCAGCCAGGCCGCACGTCCACCGCCGAACACATGGCCTACCTCAAGGCCGAGGTGGACCAGGTGCTGAAGGCCACGGGCGCGAAGCAGGTGGTGCTGGTGGCCAACTCGCGCGGCGGCAACGCGGTGCGCAACTACATCCAGAACGGCGGTGGCGACAAGTCCGTGAGCCACGCGGTGCTGGGCGGCACACCCAACCACGGCGTGTGGGCCACCAAGGGCTTTCGCGAAGCCAACGAATTCTCCGGCACCGGGCCTTTCCTCACCGGCTTGAACGCGCCCAAGAATGCGGCGGGGGACGAAGTGACCGGCCCGGTGAAGTGGATGACCATCCGCTCCGACAACAACGACAAGTTCGCTCAACCCGACGGTCTGTGGATCGGTGCCAAGGGCACGCCCACGAACGTCACCTTTGAAGGCCCGGCGCTCAAGGGCGCGACCAACGCCGTGCTGCCGCGCGTGGACCACCGCGAGACGTCCTTCTCGCCCGCCGCCTTCGACACCACTTACCGCTTCATCACCGGCAAGGCCCCCACCACGCTGGCACCGACGCCACAGGCGCCGGTGGTGCTCAACGGCAAGATCACCGGCCTGGGCCTCGTGCCCACGGACCCGGCCAGCGGCAGCTACGCCAACAACCTGGCGCTGCCCGGTGCACAACTGGTGGTCTACGCCACCGATCCCGCCACCGGCGAACGCAAAGGCGCCGCCGTGCACAGCAAAACCGTGGGCGCTGATGGGCTCTGGGGACCGTTCACCGCCCAAGCCGGTGTGCCGCACGAGTTCGTGATCAGCGCACCGGGCTACGCCACCACGCACATTTACCGCAGCCCGTTCCCGCGCAGCAGCGACCTGATCCACCTGCGTGCCGAGCGCATCCCGGCGGCCGACCAGGACGCCAAGGCTACCGTCACCTTCACCCGCCCGCGCGGCTACTTTGACGCCGGGCGCGACGCGATGGCGTTCGACGGCAAGGCGTTGCCCGGCGTGCCGCCCACCGGTGCCGGTGTGTCGAGTTCGAAGATCAAGCTGATGGAAGACGGCGTGCGGGCCATCCCGGCGACGTTCAACGGCGAGACGATCACCGGACGCACCTGGCCGGCGGCGGAGAACCGCGTGGTGATTCTTGAATTGACCGATTGAGGCCGATCCGGACCTCAGGCGTGCAGGCGCGAGGTCTTGGGCAGGTGCGACATCAAAAACTCCATCTGGTCCGCCAGGATGCGGCGGTTGCGCAGGATGAAGTCTTCCCACAGGCTGGGCACATAGGGCGCGTACAACAGCCCCATGTGCGCCTGCTCGGGCGTGCGGTTGCCCTTGCGGTGGTTGCACGAGCGGCAGGCGGTGACCACGTTCATCCACAGGTCGCGCCCGTTCTGGCCCAGCGGCACGATGTGTTCCCGGGTCAGTTCTTCCTCGACAAAATGTTCGCCGCAGTAGGCGCACACATTGCGGTCGCGTGCAAACAGCTTGCTGTTGGTGAGCGTGGGCCGCAGGTCGAACGGGTTGATCCGCGGCACGCCCTGGGTGCCGATGATGGAGTTGACGTTGATGACCGACTGGCGCCCGGTGATCGCATTGTGCCCGCCGTGGAACACCGCGATCTCGGCCCCCATCTCCCAGCGCACTTCATCCGCCGCGTAGTGCAGGACGGCCTCTTCAAGGCTGATCCACGACTGTGGCAGACCCTGGGCTGAGAGCTTCAAGACCTTCAAGACGGACTCCTTTGTGCATGGGCATCAGCGGAAAACAGACCCCGGGGGGCCCGACATGTCTCGCAGGCAGGGCCTGCAAACGTGTATCGTCGTGTGTCAATATAGCGCGCTTTGATGACGCAGCCCGTGGCGCCCCTACATTCCCCACCGCAGCCCGTCTTGCAGCGGCTGCCTCACCCCACCGACCCGGCATGAAAATCTTTCGCGGCTTGCGCGGCCGTCTTCCCAGCCACCTGCAGGCCAACCGCGGTGGTTGCGCGCTCACCATCGGCAATTTTGACGGCGTGCACCGCGGCCACCAGGCCATGCTGGCACTGCTCAACAACGAAGCCAGGCACCGGGGCGTGCCCAGCTGCGTGATGACCTTTGAGCCGCACCCGCGCGACTATTTCGCCGCCCTGCACCACCAGCCCGACCTGGCGCCCGCCCGCATCGCCACCCTGCGCGACAAGCTGCAGGAGCTGGAACGCTGCGGCGTGGACGAGTGCGTGGTGCTGCCCTTCAACGCACAGCTGGCAGCGCAAACGCCGCAGGCTTTCATTGAAGACATTCTGGTGGGCTCGCTGGGCGTGAAGTACGTGCTGGTCGGTGACGACTTCCGCTTCGGCGCCAAGCGCGCCGGTGACTACTCCATGCTGGACGCCGCCGGCAACCGCCTGGGCTTCGACGTGGCGCGCATGCAGAGCTACGAGGTGCACGGCCTGCGCGTGTCGAGCTCGGCCGTGCGCCAGGCGCTGGGCGCTGGGCGCATGGACGACGTGGCCGCCCTGCTCGGCCGGCCCTACAGCATCAGCGGCCATGTGGTGCACGGGCGCAAGCTCGGCCGCCAGCTGGCCGAAAGCGCTCCCGGTCGTGGCGACGGTTTTCGCACCCTCAACCTGCGCTTTTCCCACTGGAAACCGGCCGCCAGCGGCATCTTCGCGGTGCTGGTGCACGGCCTCGGCCCGCACCACGATTCACCGCCCCTGACCGGTGTGGCCAACCTCGGCGTGCGGCCCTCCCTGGACCCGGACGATGTGAACGGCGGACGCGTGCTGCTTGAAACGCATGGCCTCGACTGGCCCCGGGCTCTGAGTGAGAGCCTGCCCGGCGGGGAGGCCTACGGTAAAATCGTCCGCGTGGAACTGCTGCACAAACTGCATGACGAGCTGAAATACGACAGTCTGGACGCCCTGACCCAGGGCATCGCACGCGACTGCGACGACGCACGCGCTTTCTTCGCCTCGCTGCACACCCAAACCCACCGCCAGACCACGCGCGACCGAATTTAGACCTCGCGTCTATCCGGTCGCTGCCCTTCGACAGGCTCAGGGCGAACGGTGTCTCCTTTTGTCTCCACTCACTCCCCCGTTCGGGCTGAGCTTGTCGAAGCCACCACGGAACCTCCGCCATGTCCGAATCCACGCCCGCTGCCGCCGACTACCGCAGCACCCTGAACCTGCCCGACACCCCGTTCCCGATGCGCGGCGATTTGCCCAAGCGCGAGCCGGGATGGGTCGACAGCTGGAACGAAGGCGGTCTGTACAAACGCCTGCGCGACGCCCGCGCCGGCGCGCCTTTGTTCGTGCTGCACGATGGCCCGCCGTACGCCAACGGCAAGCTGCACATCGGCCACGCGCTCAACAAGGTGCTCAAGGACATGATCGTCAAGAGCCGCCAGCTGTCGGGCTTTGACGCGCAGTACATCCCCGGCTGGGACTGCCACGGCCTGCCGATCGAGAACGCGATCGAAAAACTGCACGGCCGCAACCTCAGCCGCGACGACATGCAGGCCAAAAGCCGGGCGTTCGCGACCGAGCAGATCGGCCAGCAGCGGGAAGACTTCAAGCGCCTGGGCGTGCTGGGCGACTGGGAGCGCCCCTATCGCACCATGGACCCGGCCAACGAGGCGGGTGAAATCCGCGCCTTCAAGCGCGTGATCGAACGCGGCTTTGTCTACCGCGGCTTGAAGCCCGTGTACTGGTGCTTCGACTGCGGCTCATCGCTGGCCGAATTCGAAATCGAATACGCCGACAAGAAGAGCGAGACGCTGGACGTGGCCTTCGAGACCGATGACGCTGCAAAGCTCGCGGCCGCCTTCGGCGTGGGTGCGATGCCCGCGGGCAAGACCGCGTTCGCGGTCATCTGGACCACCACCGCCTGGACCATCCCCGCCAACCAGGCGCTCAACGCCCACCCCGAGTTCACCTATGCGCTGGTGGACACGCCCATGGGTTGCCTGGTGCTGGCCGAAACGCTGGTCGAGAAATGCCTGGAGCGCTTCGGCCTCACCGGCACCGTGATCGCCACCGCGCCGGGCAAGGCCCTGGGCGGCCTGAACTTCCGCCACCCGCTGTTCGACGTGGACGCTGGCTACCAACGCCTGTCGCCGATGTACCTCGCCGAGTACGTGAGCGACGCCGATGGCACCGGCATCGTGCACTCGTCGCCCGCCTACGGCGTGGACGACTTCAACTCCTGCGTGGCACACGGCATGTCGGTGGACGACATCCTGAACCCGGTGCAGGGCAACGGCGCCTACGCCGCCGAACTCCCACTGTTCGGTGGCCTGCACATCTGGAAAGCCGTGCCGGTGATCCTGGAGGCGCTCAAGGCCGCCGGCCGCCTGATGGCCACGCAGACCATCACCCACAGCTACCCGCACTGCTGGCGCCACAAGACGCCGGTGATCTACCGCGCCGCAGCGCAGTGGTTCGTGCGCATGGACGAAGGCGAGGGCGTGTTCACGAAAGACAAGGCGCCCAAGACGCTGCGCCAGCTCGCACTCGAGGCCATCGACGCCACCCGGTTCTATCCCGAGAACGGCCGCACCCGCCTGCGCGACATGATCGCCAACCGGCCCGACTGGTGCATCAGCCGCCAGCGCAGCTGGGGCGTGCCCGTGCCGTTCTTCCTGCACAAGGACAGCGGCGAGTTGCACCCGCGCACCATGGAGATCCTCGACCAGGCGGCCGACATCGTCGAGCAAGGCGGCATCGAGGCCTGGAGCCGTGTGACGGCCGAGCAAATTCTCGGCGCCACCGACGCGCCCCACTACACCAAGAGCACCGACATCCTGGAGGTCTGGTTCGACTCCGGCTCGACCTTCTCGCACGTGCTGCGCGGCAGCCACGCCAACGCCTACCCCAACGGCGCGTTCCACACGGAAGGCCCCGAGGCCGACCTCTACCTCGAAGGCCACGACCAGCACCGCGGCTGGTTCCACAGTTCGCTGCTGCTGGGCTGCGCGCTCTTTGACCGCGCGCCCTACAAAGGCCTGCTGACCCACGGCTTCGCCACCGACGGCCAAGGCCGCAAGATGAGCAAGAGCCTGGGCAACACGGTGGAGCCGCAAAGTGTGACCAGCAAGCTCGGTGCCGAGATCGTGCGACTGTGGGTGGCCAGCACCGACTATTCGGGCGACCTGAACATCGACGACAAGATCCTTGCCCGCGTGGTCGACGCGTACCGCCGCATCCGCAACACACTGCGCTTCCTGCTCGCCAACGTGAGCGACTTCGATCCCGCCAAAGACGCCGTGCCGCTGGACCAGATGCTGGAGATCGACCGCTACGCGCTGGCGCGCGCGGCGCAGTTCCAGGCCGAGGTGCTCGCGCACTACGCGGTGTACGAGTTCCACCCGGTGGTGGCCAAGCTGCAGGTGTACTGCTCGGAAGACCTGGGCGCGTTCTACCTCGACGTGCTGAAAGACCGGCTTTACACCACCGCCCCGGGCAGTCTCGCGCGGCGCAGTGCCCAGACCGCTCTGCACCAGATCACCCACGCCATGCTGCGCTGGATGGCTCCCTTCCTCAGTTTCACGGCCGAAGAGGCCTGGCCGGTGCTGGCCGGTGCGCAAAACCAGGGCTCGATCTTCTTCGAGACTTTTGCCCAGCTGCCGGCGGTGGACGAGTCGCTGCTGGCCAAGTGGTCGCGCGTCCGCGCGGTTCGCGAAACGGTGAACAAGGAAATCGAAACGGTGCGCACCGCCGGTGGCGTGGGCTCGTCGCTCCAGGCCACGGTGAAGCTCACCGTGCCAGCCGACGACCATGCGGTGCTCGCATCGCTCGGGGACGACCTCAAGTTCGTGTTCATCGTCTCGCAGGTGGCCTTGCTCGAAGGCGATGCGAAGGTGGAGGTGATCCCCGCCAGCGCCGCCAAATGCGAGCGCTGCTGGCACTACCGCGACGACGTGGGCGTGGACACTGCGCGCCCGACGCTGTGTGGTCGCTGTGTCAGCAATCTGTTCGGTGCGGGTGAAGTCCGCGTGGTGGCCTGATGAACAACGCACCAACGCGCGGCATCTGGCCCTGGCTCGGTCTGGCCGCCCTGCTTGTGGCGGCGGACCAGGTCACCAAGCTGCTCATCCTGGCCAACTACCAGCTGGGCGAGAGCACCTTCATCACCAGCTTCTTCAACGTCGTGCGGGTGCACAACACCGGCGCCGCGTTCTCCTTCCTCGCCGAAGCTGGAGGCTGGCAGCGCTGGTTCTTCACCGGCGTGGGCGTGGCGGCCTCGGTGTTCATCGTGTGGATGCTGCGCACACACCCCGGCGAGAAGCTGTTTGCGTTCGCTCTGGGCTGCATCCTGGGCGGCGCCATCGGCAACGTGATCGACCGTCTGCTCTACGGCTACGTGGTGGACTGGCTGGACTTTCATTGGGCCATCCTCAGCGGTCTGTTCCCGGGTGGACATTTCCCCGCCTTTAACCTCGCCGACGCGGCCATCACCGTGGGCGCGGTCTCGCTGGTTCTCGACGAGATCCTTCGCTGGCGCCGCAGCCGGTGACACGGCTGCCCGCGCCGCGCGGCCCCACGCCCCGAATCACGCCCGCTCCGGGCGTATAACTTCGGTCCATGAAACACCTGTTGGACCTTCTGGCGGCCATCGCCCTGCTCGTGTGGGGCACACACCTGGTGCGCAACGGCGTGCTGCGGGTTTTCGGCAGCAACCTGCGCCAGATCCTGACCGCGAGCATGGGCAACCGTTTCACCGCAGCGCTCTCTGGCCTGGGCGTCACGGCGCTGGTGCAGTCCAGCACCGCCACCGCACTCATCACCGCTTCTTTCGTCGGCCGCGGGCTGATCGCCCTGCCCGCGGCGCTGGCCGTGATGCTGGGCGCCGACATCGGCACCAGCGTCATGGCGGTGGTGTTTTCCTTCGACCTGTCCTGGCTCTCGCCGTTGTTCATCTTTCTTGGCGTCACGCTGTTCATCTCGCGCCAAGGCACGTCCGCCGGCGATTTCGGGCGCGTCCTGATTGGCCTGGGTCTGATGCTGCTGGCCTTGCAACTGATCTCGGGCGCCACGAACGTGCTCACGCAGAACCCGGCGGTGCAGCTCATGCTGGAGTCGCTCACCAGCGACCGTTTGCTGGAAATCCTGCTCGGCGCCGCGCTCGCCGTGGTGGCCTATTCGAGCCTCGCGGTGGTGCTGCTGGCCTCCTCGCTCGCGCTGCAGTTGGTGGGGCTCGACGTGGCGCTGGGCATCGTGCTGGGCGCCAACCTGGGCAGCGGACTGCTGGCCGTGATCACCACGGCCAAGTCGGGCGTGAGCACGCGCCAGGTGCCGTTGGGCAACCTGCTCTTCAAGGTGTTCGGTGTGGCGATTGCCATCTGGCTGATCCCCACCTGGGTGCGTTTCATGCAGCCGCTGGTGCCGGACCCGGCCACGCTCACCGTGCTGTTCCACCTGAGCTTCAACCTCATGGTGGGCGCGGTGTTCATCGGCCTGACTCAGCCGGTGGCCAGGCTGGTGGAGCGGCTGCTGCCGCTGCAGGCCAACAAGGGTCCGCTGGACCGGCCCAACCACCTCGACCCGTCGGCCTTGGCCACGCCCTCGCTGGCCATTTCATGCGCTGCGCGCGAGGCCATGCACCAGGCCGATGTGGTGGAGACCATGCTGCGCGGTGTGGTCACGGTGATCAAGACCAACGACCTGAAGCTCGCACAAGACCTGCGCAAGCTCGACGACACGGTGGATGGCCTGTACTCGTCGATCAAGTACTACCTCACCAAGATCTCGCGCCAGCAGCTCAGCGAAGCCGAGAGCCGGCGCTGGACCGACATCATCAGCTTCACGATCAACATGGAGCAGATCGGCGACACGGTGGAACGTGTGCTGCTGGACATCGAGGACAAGAAGATCCGAAAGGGCCGCGATTTTTCCGAGGCTGGCATGGCAGAAATCGCCGAGCTGCATGCGCGCCTGCTGGACAACCTGCGCCTGGGCATGAGCGTTTTTCTCAACGGCAATGTGCGCGATGCGCAGCGCCTGCTCGAAGAAAAGGTTCGCTTTCGCAACATGGAGCGCGCTTACGCCGCCACCCATCTCGACCGCTTGTCCGGTCTGAGCCAGCAGAGCATGGACACCAGCGCGCTGCACCTCGATCTGATCAGCGATTTGAAACGCATCAACTCGCACATCTGCTCGATCGCCTATCCCATCCTCGACGGTGCGGGCGTGCTCGCGCCGAGCCGCTTGCGCGAGCCGCCCCCGGCCGATGTGAGCCGCCTCTGACAGCGGCCAGTCCTTGTGCGGCGGGGCTGCGCAAACAGGGGTGCTGTGCTACGCTGACCCTCCGATCCGCGACCCGCCCAGGAGACAACAACATGCCCGGACTGCTGCCCCACATCGACCCCGACGGCTTGCTCGAGTTTTCGGTGGTCTACACCGACCGCGCACTCAACCACATGTCCAGACGCTTCCAGGGCGTGATGACCGACATCTCGGCCATGCTCAAGCGGGTGTACGGTGCGCACTCGGCCGTGCTGGTGCCCGGCAGCGGCACCTTCGGCATGGAGTCGGTGGCACGGCAGTTTGCCCACGGCAAACACGTGCTCGTGATCCGCAACGGCTGGTTCAGCTACCGCTGGACGCAGATCTTCGAGATGGGGAGCATCCCCGCCAGCCACACGGTGGTGAAGGCGCGGCGCACCGGCGCCGGCGCACAAGCACCCTGGGCTCCGGCACCGATTGACGAGGTGGTGGCCACCATCGCACGCGAGAAGCCCGCGCTGGTGTTTGCGCCCCACGTGGAAACCTCGGCGGGCATGATCCTGCCCGACGGCTACCTCAAGGCCGTCAGCGACGCGGTGCACGAGGTGGGTGGCTTGTTCGTGCTCGACTGCATCGCCTCGGGTGCGATGTGGGTCGACATGAAAGCCACGGGTGTTGACGTCCTGATCTCGGCGCCACAAAAGGGCTGGAGCAGTTCGCCCTGCTGCGCCATGGTGATGCTCAGCGAGCGCGCACGGGTCGCCATCGATGCCACGCAGAGCACCACGTTTGCGATGGACCTGAAGAAGTGGCTGCAGATCATGGAGACCTACGAAGGCGGCGGTCACGCGTACCACACCACCTTGCCCACGGATGCTTTGGTGCGCCTGCGCGAGACGATGGTGGAGACCGAGGCCTATGGCTACGAGCGCGTTCGGCAGGAGCAGATCGCACTGGGCACGCAGGTTCGCGCGCTGCTGGAGCGCAACGGTTTCCCCAGCGTGGCGACGTCGGGGTTTCAGGCGCCGGGTGTGGTGGTGAGCTACACCAGCGACCCGGAGATCCAGTCGAGCAAGAAGTTTCTGGCGGTGGGTTTGCAAACCGCTGCGGGTGTGCCGTTGCAGTGCGACGAAGGCCCCGAGTTCAAGACCTTCCGCATCGGTCTCTTCGGACTGGACAAGTGGCACGACGTGCCTTCGACCTTGCAGCATCTTGAGCAGGCTTTGGCGGAGGTGGCGCCTCGGCAGGCGCAGCCCGCCTGAACTGTTCTGCTGGGTTCTTTGCTCGCTACGCATCGCGGGCAACGACCTCGCGGGCTCGGGGCATGGGGTGAGCGACGCAGCAAAATCAAGGAGGAGCCGGCACCAGCCGGCGGGGGAGATTCGCGGAGTCGGTTACCCCATGCTCCAAGGCAACCGACAACGCAGGCACGAAGAACTCAGGGCAACAAAACTGTGCAACCCGTGGTTGAGCGAGCCTCAAGACTCTCATGCGCCTTGCGCACATCGGTCAGCGCAAAACGCTGGTCGATGCGGATCTTCACCTGATGGCCTTCGACCATCGCGAACAGATCGTCGGCCATGGCCTGCGTGCGTTCGCGGCTGGTGATGTGCGAGAACAAGGTCTGGCGCGTCATGTAGAGCGAACCCTTGGGGCCGAGGATGCCGGGCGCAAACGGCGCCACCGGGCCGGACGCGTTGCCGAAGCTGGCCATGAGACCGAAGGGGCGCAGGCAGTCGAGTGACTTCTCGAAGGTGTCCTTGCCCACCGAGTCGTACACCACCTTCACGCCCTGGCCGCCTGTGATCTCCTTCACCCGAGCCGCAAAGTCTTCCGTGCGGTAGTTGATGGCATGGCTGGCGCCGTGTTCCAGGGCCAGCTTGCATTTGTCGTCTGAGCCAGCCGTGCCGATGAGCTGCAGGCCCAGCGCCTTGGCCCACTGGCAGGCGATCAGGCCCACGCCACCGGCCGCGGCGTGGAACAGCACGAAGTCGCCCGGCTCCAGGCCTTCGACCGGGCGGCAGCGCTTGAGCAGGTACTGCGCGGTCAGGCCCTTGAGCATCATGGCCGCGCCGGTTTCGAAGTCGATCGCGTCGGGCAACTGGCACACGTTCATGGCCGGCATCACGCGCACGTCGCAGTAGCTGCCGGGCGGGTTGGCCGCATAGGCCGCGCGGTCGCCGGCCTTGAGGTGCGTCACGCCCTCGCCCACCGCCTCGATCACGCCCGCGCCTTCCATGCCCAGCGCCAACGGCATCTGGAAGGGGTAGAGGCCGCTGCGCTGGTAGACGTCGATGTAGTTCAGACCGATGGCGTGGTGGCGGATGCGCACCTGGCCGGGTCCGGGCTCGCCCACGCTCACGGTGTCGATGACCAGCTGCTCGGGGCCGCCAGCGGCGTGGATGCGCACGGCGCGCGATTCTTGTGTGCTCATGAAAAGTCTCCTCGTTGTGGAATCAAACCCTGCGAATGCTGCCACGAATGTGCCCGATCGCCTGCGCGACAGCGCTTCGCCCCCGTGCCGCAGGCGGACAAGCCCGGGTTGCTACAGTCCAGCCGATGTCCTCTCCCCCCGCTCACCGCCTCACGCCCGCCACGCTCGCCCTGCTGCTCATTCCGCCGCTCATGTGGGCGGGCAACGCTGTCGTGGGACGCCTCATGCAGGGTGTGGTGCCGCCGGTCACGCTCAACTTTTTGCGCTGGGTGCTGGCCCTGCTGATGCTGCTGCCGCTGGCGGGCTGGGTGCTGCGCCCGGGCAGCGGGCTGTGGCCGCACTGGCGGCGTTTCGCCCTGCTCGGCCTCCTGGGTGTGGGCCTGTACAACACGCTGCAATACATGGCGCTCAAGACCTCCACGCCGATCAACGTGACGCTGGTGGCGTCGAGCATCCCGGTGTGGATGCTGGTCATGGGGCGCGTGTTCTACCGCGTGCCCATCACGCGACGCGCAGCGTTGGGCGCCTTGATGTCGCTCTGTGGTGTGGTGGTGGTGATGGCGCGCGGCGAGCTGGGTGGGCTGCGGTCGGTGCAGCTGGTGCCGGGCGACCTGCTCGTGCTGCTGGCGGCTCTCGCCTGGGCCTGGTACAGCTGGCTGCTGGCGCGACCACCGGCCAACGAACCCGCAGCCATCAAGTCCGACTGGGCTGCATTTCTGCTCGCCCAGATGGTGTTCGGCCTGATGTGGTCGGGCGCATTCACCGCCGGCGAATGGCTCACCCTGCCGCCGTTGCCGCCGGGCGAAAGCGCCATCCAGTGGGGCTGGCCACTGGTGGCCGGTCTGGTGTTCGTGGCGGTGGGTCCGTCGCTGCTGGCTTACCGCAGCTGGGGCGCGGCCGTGGCCCGCGTGGGCCCGGCCACCGCGGCCATCTTCTCCAACCTCACGCCGCTGTTCGCCGCACTGCTTTCGGCCACGTTGCTGCGTGAACCGCCCCAGCTCTACCACCTGGCCGGCTTCCTGCTGATCGTGGGCGGGATCTTGGTGTCGTCACGGCGCTGACCCAAATCCGGCAGCGGACCGGGCCAGCCGCCGGGCCGCCCCAAGGCAGGCCCAGCCCCCTGGGGGGGCAGCGGACCTCGCGCAGCGGGGGAGCGTGGGGGCCCTTGGTTCTTCAGAAAGTGCCGGGATAGGCCCCACCATCGGCCAGCACGTTCTGGCCGGTGATGTAACCCGCGTGCACGCTGCAGAGAAACGCGCAGATCGCGCCGAACTCTTCGGACGTGCCGAAGCGTTTGGCCGGGATGCCCTTGCGCCGCGCATCGGCGATTGCGTCCACCGACTGGCCGGTTTTCTCGGCGGCGCCGGCCAGCGTGGTCTTGAGGCGGTCGGTGTCGAAGGCGCCGGGCAGCAGGTTGTTGACCGTCACGCCCTGCGCGGCCAGCGGGCTGCGCGCCACGCCGGCCACGAAGCCGGTGAGGCCGCTGCGCGCGCCGTTGGACAGGCCCAGGATGTCGATCGGCGCCTTCACCGCGCCCGAGGTGATGTTGATGATGCGACCGAAGCCGCGCTGCGCCATGCCGTCCACCGTGGCCTTGATGAGCTCGATGGGCGTGAGCATGTTGGCGTCGATGGCCTTGATCCACACGTCGCGGTCCCAGGCGCGGAAGTCGCCCGGGGGCGGGCCACCCGCGTTGTTGACCACGATGTCGAAGGCGGTGCCGGGTCCGCCCGCCACCGACAGCGCAGCCGCACGGCCCTCGGGCGTGGTGATGTCGGCGGCCACCGCCAGCACCGTCACGCCGGGTGCGGCGGCCTGCAGCGCCTTCGCGGCAGCTTCCAGGTCGCGCGCGCCGCGCGCCACCATCACCACGTGCGCGCCTTCGGCCGCCAGCGCCTGCGCGCAGCCCAGCCCCAGGCCCTTGCTCGCGCCACACACCAGCGCCCATTTGCCCCTGATACCCAGATCCATGAAAAGTCTCCTGTAAAAAATCGATCAGCTGGCGCGGCCAAAGCGCGTCACCAGAAACACACCCGAGAGCACGAGCACCGTGCCCACCACGATCCAGCCGTTGAACGGCTCGCCGAGAATCACCACGCCCATGACGATGGTCGACATCGGGCCGACCATGCCGGTCTGCGCCGTCAGACCCGAACCGATGCGCTCGATCGCCATCATCACCATGAGCACCGGTGCAAACGTGCACAGCGTGGCGTTGAGCACCGAGAGCCAGATCACCTCGGGCGCTACCAGCGCAGCGCTCATGGGACGCAGCAACACGAACTGCGCCAGACACAACACACACGCCACGCTGGTGGCCAGGCCCACCAGCCGCAGCGAACCGAGCCGCTGCACCAGTTCACCGCTGTACAGCAGGTAGACGGCGTAGCTGATGGCGCTGCCGAACACCAGCGCGGCACCCAGCAACGCGTCGGGCCCTTGCAGGCCAGCCTCGTGACCGAACACCACCAGCACCCCGCCGTAACTCACCGCCATGGCCAGGGCCTGCAGGCGGGTGATGCGGCGCTTGTAGATCACCCAGCCGAGCACCAGCACCAGCGTGGGGTTGAGGTACAGGATGAGCCGCTCCAGGCTGGCGCTGATGTACTGCAGGCCCCAGAAATCCAGAAAGCTGGCGAGGTAGTAGCCGGTGACACCCAGACCCAGGATGCCCAGCCAGTCGTCGCGCGAGAGTGGTGGCTGGTTCCCTCCACCTTGCCGGTAGGTGGCCCACCAGGCCAGCGCCAGAAACAGCGGCAGCGCAAACAGCATGCGGTACATGATGAGCGTGACCGCGTCGACACCGTGGCGGTAAGCCAGTTTCACGATGATGGCCTTGCCGCTGAACGCAATCGAGCCGGCGGCCGCGAGCATCAGTCCGGCGGCGAGGTGGGGCGTGGGAGCGGCGCGCATCCTCCGATTATCGGCAACGACCGACGGGGTTGACCCGCCTCATTGCACCGGCGGCGTGCAGGCCAGCACCTCGTCCATGGTGGTCAGACCCTCGGCCACGCGCATGGCACCCGCCAGGCGCAGCGGGCGCATGCCGTCGGCCACCGCCTGCTTGCGCAGCACGTCCAGGCGCGGCTCGCGGCTGACCTTGTCCTTGAACGATTCGGTGACCGTGAGCAGCTCGTACAGGCCCATGCGCCCGCGAAAGCCGGTCATGCGGCAATCGACACAACCCACCGGTTCGTAAGGCCGGTAGCCACCGCTGATTTGCCAGGGCTTGACCAGCTCGGCCAGCGACTCGCGCGAGGTCGCTGCCTGGGCCTTGTCCTGCTGCGTTTTGCAGGCCGGGCACAGCGTGCGCACCAGGCGCTGCGCCAGCACGCCCAGCACGGTGGCGTTGATGAGGTAGGGCGGAATGCCGAGCTCCATCAGCCGCATGATGGCGGAGGGCGCGTCGTTGGTGTGCAAGGTGGTGAACACGAGGTGGCCGGTGAGCGCGGCCTGCACCGCCATCTCGGCGGTGGCCAGATCGCGCACCTCACCCACCATGATGATGTCCGGGTCCTGCCGCATGAGCGCGCGCAGGCCCTGCGCAAAGTCCAGGTCCAGGTGAGCCTGCACCTGCGTCTGGTTGAAGGCCGGCTCAATCATCTCGATCGGGTCTTCGACCGTGCTCACGTTGACCTCTTCGGTGGCCAGGCGCTTGAGCGTGGCGTAGAGCGTGGTGGTCTTGCCCGAGCCCGTGGGCCCGGTCACCAGCACGATGCCGTGCGGGTGTTTGGTCAAGGCTTCCCAGCGCTGCGCGTCGTGCGCGGCAAAGCCCAGCGCGCTCAAGTCTTTCACCGTCGACTCGGGATCGAAGATGCGCATGACGAGCTTCTCGCCAAACGCCGTGGGCAGGGTGGACAGGCGCATTTCCACTTCTTCGCCGCGCGCACCCGCCACACCGGGGCGCAGCGTCTTGATGCGGCCGTCCTGCGGGCGGCGGCGCTCCACCACGTCCATGCGGCCGAGCAGCTTGATGCGCGCGGTCATGGCGGTGAGCACGCCGATGGGCATCTGATACACCGGGTGCAGCACGCCGTCGATGCGGAAGCGGATCACGCCCTGCTCGCGCCGCGGCTCCAGGTGGATGTCGCTGGCGCGCTGGTCAAAGGCGTACTGCCACAGCCAGTCGACCACCTGCACGACACCCTGGTCGTTGGCGTCGAGCTGCTTGTTGGCCTTGCCCAGCTCCACCAGTTGTTCGAAGCTGCCGAAGCCGCCACTGCCACCGCCGCTCTTGCTGGCCGCGCGCACCGACTTGGCGAGCGCAAAGAACTCGGCGGTGAAGCTGTTGATGGCCTGCGGGCTGGCCAGCACCAGGCGCACGTTGCGCCGCGTCTGGCGCTCCACCTCGGGCACCCAGTCGCGGATATACGGCTCGGCGGTGGCCACCACCACCTCGGTCGGGCTCACCTGCACCGGCAGCACCTTGTGGCGCTCGGCGTAGGCCGCGCTCATCACGTCGGCCACCTTGCCCACGTCGACCTTGAGCGGATCGATGCGCATGTAGTCCAGCCCGCTGCGCTTGGCCAGCCACTGGGTGAGCAGCTCCACATCGAGCACATGGCTGTCGGCCTGGCGCGCCATCGCCACCACGGACAGGCGCTGCAGCGGGTGCTGCGCACTGTGCGCCGAAGCGCAGCGCGCCACGGTGCGCTCGGCCTCGGCACCCGAGATCACACCGTCGTCCAGCAACCACTGCACCAGCGTTCGCCAGTCCAGTGGACCGTTGTACTCCATCACCTGGGACGTTTTGGCGGTGTGTTTCATGGTCGATTCAAGCAACGGGTTTGAACAACTTCATCCACTTCACGGCGGGCAGGCCCCAGCGCTCCTGCACCACCTCGGCCCGCGCCAGCAGTTGCATGCGCGTGGGCCGGCTGGGCGTTCGCTGGGCGAGCACCACGGTGTTGCCTTCGCGCGTGGGCTTGAAGGCCCACACGGCATCGTCACCAAAGGCCGCACACAGGCTCTGCAGCGAGCGCTCGTAGCTGGTGTCGCGCCCGAACAGGTTGACGGTGAGGCAGCCGTCGTCGGTGAGGGCGTTGCGGCAGTCGGCGTAGAAGTCGGGGCTGTCGAGCACGGGTGCGGCGGCTTCGTGGTCGTACAGGTCGACCTGCAGCGCGTCATACGCCCCGAGGTGATCGGCGCGGCGGATCTCTTCGCCCGCATCGGCCAGCACCACGCGCAGCTTGGCGCCGTCGGCGGGCAACTTGAACCAGCTGCGGCACACGGTCACCACCTGCGGGTTGATCTCGATGGCGGTGGTGTCCATGCGCAGTTTCTTGAAGCAGAACTTGGTGAGCGCGGCCGACCCCAGGCCGAGCTGCAAGGCACGGCGTTGGCCGACCGAGTCGGGCTCCACAAACAGCAGCCAGGCCATCATGCGTTGGACGTAGTCGAGCTCGATGTCGAACGGCGCGTCCAGCAGCATGGAGCCCTGGATCCACTCGGTGCCCAGGTGCAGGAAGCGCACTTCGCTGTCTTCGGAGATCGTGACCTCTGGAAGTTCTTGCGTTGTGCGCCGCTTCAGCGCTGCGGCGTTGGCGCCGGCCTTCATGTCGGGTTTCCTGTTGGGTATTGCATGTGTGTTGGCTCGCTTGCTTCGGGAATCATTATGGGCACTCGGAGGGTTTGGTTTTCTCCGGCGGCTCCTGCTGCGTGAACGGGGTGGCCGACTCCGCGAATGTCCCCCGGGGCCTTTGGCCCCTCCTCCTTGATTTCACTGCGTCGGCCACCCCGCTCACGCAACAGGATTGGCGCTTGAAACATTGGTGCGCTTACCCGTTGTCAGCTCGTTGCGCCGGTGCGCTCTGCGCAGCGAAATCAAGGAGGAGGCGGCACCAGCCGCCGGGGGACATTCGCGGAGCAGAGCGCACCGGTGCAACGAGCACGCGAAGGTGATGGAGCGAAAAATCAAACCTCAGCCGCCTCCACCAGAAACCGGACCCGCCGCTGTCCCTGCCACTCATCCGCATCCAGACGAAACGCAATTTTCACGCGCGCCGGCAAAGGCTCGGTGTGGCCAAACCAGATGCCGTCCACCGGCTCACCCTGGTGCTTGAGTTTCAACGCCAAGTGCTTCTCACCCACCAGCCGCTGCGACACCACCTGCACCTCTTCGCAAAACACCGGTGGCGCAAAACCCTGGCCCCACACCTCCTTGTGCAGCGTGTCCACCAGATCGGCGCGACGGTACTTCGTGTCCAGCGCACCATCGGCCTCGATGCGGCGCTGCAGCGTTGCCGCGTCCAGCCACTCGTGGGCCACCTGCTGCAGCGCGGCTTCGAACGTTTCCAGATGTTCTTCGTCGATGGTGCAACCCGCCGCCATGGCGTGGCCACCAAACCGCAGCAACACGCCCGGGTGCCGCTTGGCCACCAGGTCGAGCGCGTCGCGCAAGTGAAAGCCCGCGATCGAACGCCCCGATCCCTTGAGCTCGTTCTCCTTGCCCTCGGCGCCACTGGCCGCGAACACAAAGGTCGGACGGTGCAGCTTGTCCTTCAGGCGCGAGGCCACGATGCCGACCACACCTTCATGAAAGTCCGGGTCGAACACGATGAGCGCGGGCGGCGGCTCCTCGGATTCATCGAACATCTCTTCGGCCATCTGCAAGGCCTGCTCACGCATGTCGCCCTCGATCACCTTGCGCTCGCGGTTGATGCCGTCGAGCGTGCGCGCCAACTCATCCGCGCGCAGCCCGTCGTCTGTGGTGAGGCATTCGATGCCCAGTGTCATGTCGGCCAGGCGCCCGGCCGCGTTCAGGCGCGGGCCGAGTGCGAAGCCGAAATCAAAACCGGTCGCGGTGTCGGGCTTGCGCGCGGCCACGTTGAACAAGGCCGTCATGCCCGGCGGCATGGCGCCCGCGCGCACCCGCTTCAGACCCTGGGCGACCAGGCGGCGGTTGTTGGCATCGAGCTTGACCACGTCGGCCACCGTGCCCAGCGCCACCAGCGGCAGCAGGGCATCGATCTTGGGTTGGGTCTGCGCCGTGAACACACCGCGCTCGCGCAGCTCGGCGCGCAGCGCCAGCAACACATAGAACATCACGCCCACGCCCGCGATGGACTTGCTCTCGAAGCCGCAACCCGGCTGGTTGGGGTTCACGATGATGCAGTCCTGCGGCAACACCACCTCGCCGTCTTTGATGGCGGGCAGGTGGTGGTCGGTCACGATGACCTGCAGGCCCAGCTCGCGCGCGGCGCGCACACCGTCCACGCTGGCGATGCCGTTGTCCACCGTCACCAGCACGTCGGCGCCCTGCGCCTTCACGCGTTTGGAGATGGAGGGCGTGAGGCCATAGCCATCGGTCACGCGGTCGGGCACAAGGTAGTTCACGCGGTCGAAGCCCATGGGTGCGCCCAGCAGACGCAGGCCACGCAGGCCGACCGCGCAGGCGGTGGCGCCGTCGCAGTCGTAGTCGGCCACGATGCAGATGGATTGGTTGGCCGCCATGGCGTCGGCCAGGGCGCGTGCCGCGTCTTGCGCACCCAGCATTTGAGCAGGCGGAATCAGGCGGGCGAGTGCGTCGTCGAGCTCGTCGGTGCTGGTGATGCCGCGCGCTGCAAACAGGCGCGCCAGCAGCGGGTGCAGACCGCCCTGCTCCAGCGCCCAGGCGGCGCGGGGGGGCACGTCGCGGGTGATGATCTTCATAGGGTTTCCAGGGTCTTCGAGGCCGGGGCGTTGCCCAGCCACTGTCGGATGAGGCGGCCGGCGCGCGCCACGGCGCCGCGCGGGGCATTGGTGAAACGCTGAGCCACCCGCTCGCCACACAGGGTGAGTGTGACCGGCTCGCCCCGACGCGCGCGGTCCAGCAGGTCCTGGATCTCGCGCTTGTCGAGCGCCGCCCAGGCATCTTTCCAACGAACCCAATCGGCCTGCAGCGCCGCGCTTCGCAGTTCGTCCGGCATGGGCGGCGCGGCTCGCAGCGTTGTCGGGTGGTCAATGGCACCCGCACCGCTGAGCCAGAAGCCGTTGACCGGGTGCAGGCGCAGGGCCTCGCGCGCGTCATGCGCGGGGTGTGTGTAGAACAGCATCTGCGCTTCGCTCTGAAGTCGTTTGAGCAACTGCCCGCCAGCGGGGTTGGCCGTGCTGTCGGTCATCCAGGCCTCCACCGACCGGCCGCCCACGCGGTCCAGGCTGGCGCAGGCGATGCCGCGCAGCACCTCGCCGCTGGCGTGCCAGCGCGTGGCGGACTCGTAACGCAACGTGATGCCGTCTTCCGCGCAGTAGGGTGCGAGCGCGTCGAACAGCGGGCGCGCGTGTTCGTCGGTGAGACCGAGTTGATCGCCGGGGAGCAGCGTCACCTGCTCCATGCCCACCTGAAAATGACACGGCGTGAACCAAGCTTGTGGCAGAGCGGGTGTGTCGCTTTGTGCAGCGGCCCAGGGCAGGCGCCCGTCGGGATAGGCCAAGCCGTCCGCGCGCAGCAGGCCGATGGCGTGCGCCAGCGCACGCTCGTGCGGCGCGCTCAGGCTGTGGTCGGTGCCGCTGTCGGTGTGCACGGGCTGCAGCTCGGCCAGCAAGGCGGTGAGGTGGGGCAGTGGCAAGCCCGGGAGCAGGGCCCGGCAAGCGGGGTCGCTGGCGCTGGCGAAGGGAACCAGCAGGTGCGTGGCAGGCTCAGAGGCCATGTGGGGAGCGGGCATGACGCGATTGTCGGGGATGCCACAATGCCCGCTGGACCTCACATGCAAACTCCCTACGAACTCATTCTCGGCTGGCGCTACACGCGCGCCGGCCGCGCCACCCGGCGCAACGGCTTCATCTCCTTCATCTCGGGCGTGTCCATGCTGGGCATTGCGCTGGGTGTGGCCGCACTCATCATCGTGCTCTCGGTCATGAACGGCTTCCAGAAGGAAGTGCGTGATCGCATGCTCGGTGTGCTGTCGCACATCGAGGTGTTCGAGCCCGGTGGCCAGGCCATTCCCAACCTGGCCGACACGCTGGCGAAGATCGAACGCCACCCCGAGGTGCTCGGCGCCGCGCCCTTCGTGGGGGCCCAGGCGCTGATCGCGCGCGGCGAGGACATGAAGGGCGCGCTGGTGCGCGGCATCGATCCGGCGCTCGAACCCAAGGTCACCGACCTCGCGGCCCAGTTGGCCGACACCGTGCTGCCGCGCCTGGTGCCCGGTGAATTCGGTGTGATCCTGGGCGGGGAACTCGCGCGCAGCCTGGGCGTGATCGCGGGTGACAGCGTCACGCTGATCGCGCCCAGCGGCCAGGTGACCCCGGCCGGCGTGGTGCCGCGCATCCGCCAGATGACGGTGGTGGGCACGTTTGATTCGGGCCACTATGAATACGACTCGGCGCTGGCCCTGCTGCACCAGGAAGACGCCGCGCGCATCTTCCGCGTGGAAGGCCCGACCGGGGTGCGCGTGAAGATCAAGGACCTGCACGCCGCGCGTGAGGTGGCCGTGTCCATCGCCGCCGACCTCGACCCCGGCCTGCTGGTGCGCGACTGGACGCGCCAGAACCGCACCTGGTTCGCCGCGGTGCAACTCGAAAAACGCATGATGTTCATCATCCTCACGCTGATCGTGGCCGTGGCGGCGTTCAACCTCGTGTCCACGCTGGTGATGACGGTGACCGACAAGCGCGCCGACATCGCCATCCTGCGCACGCTGGGCGCCAGCCCGCAAAGCATCATGGGTGTGTTCATGGTGCAGGGCGCCATGGTCGGCATCATCGGCACCGGCGCCGGTCTGCTGCTGGGCCTGGGCGTGGCCTTCAACATCGACACCCTCGTGCCCGCACTGGAGCGCCTGCTGGGCGCGAGCTTCCTGCCGCAGGACATCTACCTCATCAGCCGCATGCCCAGCGACCCGCAACAGGCCGACATCCTGCCGGTGGCGGTGATCTCGCTGGTGCTCTCCTTCCTGGCCACCATTTACCCGAGCTGGCGCGCAAGCCGCGTCAATCCCGCAGAGGCGTTGCGTTATGAGTGAGATCGTTCTCCAGGCCAGCGGCCTCACCAAACGCTTCACCGAAGGCCGGCTCGACGTCACCGTGCTCACCGGCGTGGACCTCACGGTGCGCAAGGGCGAAACCGTGGCCATCGTCGGGGCTTCCGGCTCGGGCAAGAGCACCTTGCTGCACCTGCTCGGCGGGCTGGACGCGCCCACCAATGGCAGCGTGCAGCTCATGGGCCAGACGATGTCGGGCCTGAGCGCCACGCAGCAGGGCGTGCTGCGCAACCAGCACCTCGGGTTCGTCTACCAGTTCCACCACCTGCTGCCCGAGTTCAGCGCGCGCGACAACGTGGCCATGCCGCTGTGGATCCGCCGCATGCCGCGCGCCGAGGCGGCGGAGCAAGCCCGCAAGATCCTCACCCGCGTGGGCCTGGCCGAGCGCCTCGGCCACCGGCCGGCCGAGCTCTCGGGCGGCGAGCGCCAGCGCGTGGCGATCGCGCGTGCGCTGGTGACGCAGCCCGCCTGCGTGCTGGCCGACGAGCCCACCGGCAACCTCGACCGCAACACCGCCGAAGGTGTGTTCCAGCTCATGCTGGAGTTGGCTCGAGATCAGGGCACGGCCTTCATCGTGGTCACGCACGACGAGACTTTGGCGGCGCGATGCAACCGCGTCCTGCGGTTGACCACGGGCGTGCTGACCTAAGGTTTGGTTCGCGAAAACCGCAGGGGCTTCTCCAGCCCCTGCACGTGCATCAGCATCGTGGTGCCCTGCACCTCCAGCCGCTGCGCCTTTTGCAGCGCGTCCAGATAGCGTGTCTCCTGTTCGTCCACCGCCGGTGCACACGCCATGCGCGTGCCCGCCAGTTGCCCCAGCGCGATGCGGTCCTGCATCAGCGTGTAGGAGCCAAAAAAGCGGTTGCACGAGCTGTTGCCCGCCACCCGCCCGGCTTCGGGAAAGGCGAGCGTGGCCAGCGAACCGTTGATCACACCGCGTCCACCCAGGTCGTCCAGCCGCCACTCGCTGCCCACCAGCGGCGCGGCACCGGGCGCACCCGGCAACGCGCAGGCGGTGAGCGCCAACAACAGGGGTGCGGTGAACCAGAAGAGGCGGGGCATGGTGTGTCCTTGGGTGGTGGGGCCGGCCCTCGCTCGGGCTTGTCGGCACAATGGGCCGTTATACCGCCATGTGGATCGACTCTCACTGCCATCTGGACGCGCCCGAGTTCGGCGCCGACCACGCGCTCGCGCTGAGCCTGCGCGAACGCGCAACCGCGCGGGGCGTGGGCGTGTGCGTGATCCCGGCGGTGGAGCGCGCCAACTTCGACACCGTGCGACGACTCGCGCACCGCACCGGCGACGCCTACGCCCTGGGCATCCACCCCTTGTACGTGCCGCAGGCGCGGGAGACCGATCTCGCCGCGCTCGATGCCGCGCTCACCGAACACCGCGACGATCCCCGCCTGGTGGCCGTGGGCGAGATCGGGCTCGACTTCTTTGTGCCCGCGCTGTGCACGCCAGAGATGCGCGAACGGCAAGCCTTCTTTTACCGTGCGCAATTGCGGCTGGCGCGCCAACACGGCTTGCCGGTGATCGTGCACGTGCGGCGCAGCGCCGACATGCTGCTCAAACACCTGCGCGAGCTGCCCACGGGCGGCGGCATCGCACATGCGTTCAACGGCAGCGAGCAACAAGCCCAGGCCTTTCTGGGGCTGGGTTTCAAGCTGGGGTTCGGTGGCGCGGTCACGTTTGAGCCTGCGCGGCAGTTGCGCCGCCTCGCCGCCGAGCTGCCCATCTCGGCACTGGTGCTGGAGACCGACGCACCCGACATCCCGCCGCACTGGCTCTACGCCACCGCCGCCCAGCGCGCCGCGGGACAGCCGCAGGGCATCAACAGCCCGGCCGAGTTGCCGCGCATCGGCGCGGTGATGGCCGAACTGCGGGGCCTGCCGGTCGACGCACTGATGCAGGCCACCACCGCCAACGCCGTGGCCGCCCTGCCCCGCCTCGCGGCGCTGCGGGCGGCGCCATGAGCCGGCTGCTGGGTCTGGCGCCGCTGCTGGACGCAAACACCCGCGTGCTGGTGCTGGGGAGTTTCCCGGGCGTGGCCTCGTTGCGCGCGCAGCAGTACTACGGCCATCCGCAAAACCAATTCTGGAAGATCCTGGGTGCGCTGTGGCAGATGCCCTTGCCCACCTTGCCGTACCCGGAACGGGTGGCGGCCTTGCTCGCCCACGGTCTGGGCGTGTGGGACGTGTACGCCGCCTGTGAACGCGAAGGCAGCCTGGACGCGAACATCCGACATGCCGAGGTCAATGACTTTGCGTGGGTTCGGCGCGCCTGCCCAAAGCTGCGGGCCGTCGCGCACAACGGCGGCGAAAGCTTCCGACATGCGAAGCACACCGAACCACTGGGTTTGCCGGTCTACAGACTGCCATCCACCAGCCCGGCCCATGCGAGCTGGAGCTTTGATCGCAAGCTGGCGGCGTGGGCCGAGGTCTTGCAGCGCCACACCTGAAGGGCGCAGTGGCTGGTGTGACTCAGCTCATCAAGGCTTCGCGCACGGCAGCCAGTTGACGGCGCGAGACCGCCAGGCGCTCGTCGACACCGTCGAGCCGCACCGTCCAGCCTTCGCCCTCGACCGGATCGTTGTGTTTCTCCACGGCCCGCACGGCACGGCGCGACACCAGAGCGTTGCGGTGCACGCGCACGAAGAGGTGGGCGTAGCGCTGCTCCAGATCGCTGAGCGCGCCGTCAAAAATGTGTTCTTTGTCGGCCGTGCGCACAGTGATGTACTTCAGTTCGGCCTTGAGGTAGATCACGTCGGCCAGCGCCACGCGCTCGCTGCGCCCACGCTCCTGGATGATCAGGCTCTCGGGCAGCCCCACCTCGACGGCGCTCTCCGCCCGCAGCCGTTGCACTTTTTGCAGCGCCTGCTGCAGACGCTCGCGGCGCACCGGCTTGGTCAAATAATCCACCGCCTCCAGGTCAAAGGCTTGGACAGCGTGTTCGGCGTAAGCGGTGATGAACACCACCGCCGGCGGCAGCGCCAGTTCGCGCAAGGTCCTGGCCAGGGTCATGCCGTCCACGCCGGGCATGTGAATGTCCAGCATCACCAGGTCGCAACCGGTGCGCTGGATCAACTCCATGGCCTGCACCGCGTTGGCCGCCTCGCCCACCACGTCGGCGCGCGGTTCACTGCATTCGCCCAGCAGGGTGCGCAGGCGCGAACGTGCCAGCGCTTCATCGTCAACGATCAGTACCTTCAGTGTCATGTCACGCTCCGTAGCCAGACCCATTCAATATCCGCTTATACCGGTATTTCAAGGCGAACCTGAAACACCCCGTTGACCAGCGCGCTCTGAAACCTGCCCTGCACGTCGTGCAACAGCGCCAGCCGTTGCCGGACATTGTCCAGCGCCAGGCCATTGCCGGGCCGGCCACTGCCCGCCGGCACCGTGTTGGTGACCTTGATCACCACCAGACTGCCGCGCCGCTGGGTGCTGATGCGCACCACCGCGCCCGAAGGGCTGGGCTCCACTCCATGCTTCACCGCATTCTCCACCAGCGGCTGCAAGATGAGCGGCGGCAATTTGGCCTTGGAAGCCGAGTCGTCCACGCTCCACTCGACCTTGAGCCGATCGCCAAAGCGCACCTGCTCAATCGCCAGGTAGTGCTCGGCCAGCTCCAGCTCCTGCCACAAGGGCACGGCTTCCTGCGCATCGGCCAGCGCATGGCGGAACAATTCACTCAGGTCTTCCAGCAGATTCTCGGCCTTGGCGGGCTCCTCGCGCACCAGCGCAATGGCGCTGTTGAGGGTGTTGAAGAGGAAGTGGGGCCGGATGCGGGCCTGCAGCTCGGCCAGCCGCGCGGTGGTGCCGGCGGGCATGCGGGCCTTGGCGCGCCACACCAGCGCACCCACCAGCACGGCCGACACCAGCCCACCCGCCGCACCGCTGCCCACCCAGGGAGCCGCCTCGGCCAGCCCCATGAGCACCAGCAAGCCGCAGCCGTACAGGCCCGCCAGCACGCCCAGGCCAACGCCCGCGATCCACTGCGCCCGAACGGGCATGCGCCCGAGTTTGCGTTTGAGCGCACACACACACAGCAACCAGGCGAGCACGGCGGGCAAGGCGGCACCGGTGAGCACCGCCGTCTGGGTGATCCAGCCCACCGGCGTCGATGCGCCAAAGATCGCTGCCACAGCCACGATGGCCTGCACAAACAGCACGGCCCGCAACACCACGCCGACCTGGCAGGTGTCGAACACGCGGTCGCGTGCACGGATGTGCTCGGGCATCTCCTGCAGCGACTGCGTGCCCAGGGTGCTGGGCAGATCCTGGAAGGTCGATAAAATTCGCGAGTCTTTCATGGGGCGTGCGTCAATACCCGGGTCGGGCGACCATGGATTGTGCGTTGATCCGGTCCCTGCACTTCGAGTCCGCGCGGCGCTGCGATCAAAAGATCATTCGGGTCTCCTCTGCACGCCCTCTGTCCCGCGGTTTTCCGCTCCACCATTTCTCTCCAAAGCCGCTGGCAACACCGTATGTCCACCAACCAATTCGACAAGAAATCCGAAGCCTGGTCCGCCCTATTCTCGGAGCCCATGAGCGAGTTGGTCAAGCGCTACACGGCCAGCGTTTTCTTCGACAAGCGCCTCTGGCAAGCCGACATCACCGGCAGCCTTGCCCACGCCGAGATGCTGGCGGCACAGGGCATCATCGGCGCGGCCGACCTCGCCTCCATCCAGCAAGGCATGGCGCAGATCACCGCCGAGATCGAAGCGGGCAGCTTTGAATGGAAGCTCGATCTCGAAGACGTGCACCTCAACATCGAGGCCCGCCTGACCCAGCTGGTGGGCGACGCCGGCAAACGCCTGCACACCGGGCGCAGCCGCAACGACCAGGTGGCCACCGACGTGCGTCTGTGGCTGCGCAGCGAGATCGACCTCATCGTCCCGCTGCTGGGCGAATTGCAAAGCGCGCTGGTGGACGTGGCCGAGAAAAACGTGGAAGTGATCCTGCCGGGCTTCACCCACCTGCAGGTGGCGCAGCCGGTGAGCTTCGCGCACCACCTGCTGGCCTATGTGGAAATGTTCTCGCGCGACGCCGAGCGCATGGTCGACGTGCGCCGCCGCACCAACCGCCTGCCACTGGGCAGCGCCGCACTGGCCGGCACCACCTACCCGCTGGACCGCGAACGCGTGGCGCGCAGCCTGGGCATGGTGGACGAACGCGGCGAACCACAGGTGTGCCAGAACAGCCTGGACGGTGTGAGCGACCGCGACTTCGCGATCGAGTTCACCGCAGCCGCGTCGTTGTGCATGGTGCACATCAGCCGTTTCAGCGAAGAGCTGATCCTGTGGATGAGCCAGAACTTCGGCTTCGTGAAAATCGCCGACCGCTTCACCACGGGTTCGTCGATCATGCCGCAGAAGAAAAACCCCGACGTGCCCGAACTCGCCCGCGGCAAGACCGGCCGTGTGGTCGGCCACCTCATGGGCCTGATCACGCTGATGAAGGGCCAGCCGCTGGCCTACAACAAAGACAACCAGGAGGACAAGGAGCCGCTGTTCGACACGGTGGACACCTTGAAAGACACGCTGCGCATCTTCGTGGAGATGGTGGGCGGTCAGCCGAACCCGGCCACGGGCGTCAAGGAAGGCGGCATCACGGTCAATGCCCTGGCCATGGAAGAGGCGGCCAAAAAGGGCTACGCCACCGCCACCGATCTGGCCGACTACCTGGTGAAAAAGGGCCTCCCGTTCCGCGATGCGCACGAGACCGTGGCCCACGCTGTGAAGGCGGCTGTGACGCACAACTGCGACCTGTCGGAACTGCCGCTGGCGGTGCTGCAGGGCTTCAACGCGTCCATCGAAAAGGATGTGTACGAGTGCCTGAGCCTGCGCGGCTCCCTGAACGCCCGCAACACGCTGGGCGGCACGGCGCCGGCCCAGGTGCGGCACCAGATCGCGCGCCACCGCGCCCGACTGGCCTGAGTCAGTTGCAGTCGGGCTGCGGCACTTCGGTGCAGCGCTCGAAGGCCTCGGGCTTGAGGCCGCCGCCCACCATTCGGTACTGGTCAAAACACGCCGCACTGGCAGCGAACCGGTGCCAGCGCGCCTCACAAGCGGTGGTGCCGGGTGGCAAAGGCGTGCTGGCGGGCACGGCGCGTCTGGCGTAGCGCTGCGGCACATCGGTCAGCACGCCGTAGTACACGCGCCCCCCGTCGTCGGTCCACCGGTAGAGTTCGGTGGACAGGGCAGCACCAGATGCCGCCAACGACAGCACGACAAACCAGGTTTTGAGCTTCATACCGCCTGTGACTGTGCCGGCCCGCACGCGGTTCCGCCGTTCGTCCGGGCCTACACTGGATCGACATGAACGCACCACAACCGGCCTTGATCACCGCCCTGCTGGAGCCAGGCCGCTGCCCGCCCCCGGTGCAGCGTGTGGACCTGGTGGAAACCCACGGCGCCTGGGTGCTGCTGGCGGGTGACCGGGCCTGGAAGATCAAGAAACCGGTGTGTCTGCCCTTCATGGACTTCAGCACGCTGGCCCTGCGCCGCGCGGCCTGCCAGGCCGAGGTACGGCTCAACCGGCGCTTTGAGACCGACGACCCGGCCACCCACCTGTACCTGGACGCGTTGCCCCTCGTCGGCCCGGCGCACGATCCCCACTGGGGTCGGCCGGGGACCGACGACGCCGGTGCCATCGAATGGGCGGTCCACATGCGCCGCTTTCACGAAGACCTGCGGCTGGACCACCTTTGCGTGCGCGGCGCGCTGAAACCGGAACACCTCACCTCGCTGGCGCAACGCATGGCTGCGTTCCAGTCCCAAGCGGCCGTGGCCTCGGCCAACGGACCTTGGGGAAAGACCGCAGACGTGCTGGCCTTCGCACGCGACAACATCACGGCCCTGCGTGCGGGTCTGAAGGGTGCAGGCGATGCCCCTTTGATCAACGCACTGGACACATGGACCGAAGCGCGCGCCGCACAGCTGGCCCCGCTGCTCGCGCAACGCCTGGCCACCGGCCGGGTGCGCGAAGGCCATGGCGACCTGCACCTGGCCAACCTCGTGCTCATCGGCCACGAGGTGCTGCCGTTTGATGGCATCGAGTTCAACGACGCACTGCGCTGGATCGACGTGGCCAGCGACATGGCCTTTGTCTGGATGGACCTGCTCCAGCACGGCCAGCCCGGCCTGGCCAACGGTCTGCTCAGCGACTGGCTGGACGCCAGCGGCGACAACACCGCGCCCGACGTGCTGCCGTTCTTCGCGGTTTACCGCGCGCTGGTGCGCGCCAAGGTGGCGGTGATCCGCAGCACGCAGGCAGGAGCCGACGCGGCGGGTTCGCAAGCTGAAGCGCGGGGTTATGCCGAACTCGCGCTGCTCATGGCCCGACCACCCGCACCACAACTGGTCATCACCCACGGCCTCTCGGGCAGCGGCAAGACCTGGGCGTCCAGCCGCTGGCTGCAGGCCGAGGCCAGCGGACGGGCCGTCCGCCTGCGATCCGACGTGGAGCGCAAACGCCTGCACGGTCTGCGCGCCACGCAGGCCAGCGGCTCGGGTCTGAACACCGGCCTGTACAGCCCGCAAGCACACACCGACACCTACGCCCACCTGCTGGAGCGCGCACGGCTGCTGCTGCGAGCGGGCTGGTCGGTGCTGGTGGATGCCGCCTTTCTGCGTCGCCAGGAGCGCGAAGCCTTCGCCGCGCTGGCGCAGGCGACCGGCTGCCCGTTCCACATCCTGGCCACCGAGGCGCCGCTGGCCGTGCTGCGCGAGCGCATCACCGCGCGTCAGGCGCATGGCGGTGACGCGTCCGAGGCCACGGTGGCGGTGCTCGAACAGCAGCTGGGCTGGCTGGAGCCGCTGGACGAGGCAGAGCGGGCACGGTGCCTCCCAGAAGCGGCCTGACACGCGTCACCAAAAATTTCAATCCGCGCTGTCCCGCTTTCACAAGCCTTTTCCCGGGTGCACCGCTACCATGGATCAACAACCGATCCCCACCACACTGGAGACCCCATGAGCGTCATCACCACTGTCGAAGACCTGCGCATCCTGGCCAAAAAACGCGTGCCGCGCATGTTTTACGACTACGCCGATTCGGGCTCCTGGACCGAAGGCACCTACCGCGCCAACAGCGACGACTTCCAGAAGATCAAACTGCGCCAGCGCGTGGCGGTGAACATGGAAAACCGCAGCACCCGCAGCACCATGGTGGGCCAGGACGTGGCGATGCCGGTGGCGATTGCGCCCACGGGCCTGACCGGCATGCAACACGCCGACGGCGAGATCCTCGCCGCGCGGGCCGCGAAAAAGATGGGCATCCCGTTCACGCTGTCGACCATGAGCATCTGCTCGATCGAGGACGTGGCGCAACACGCTGGCGAAGGTTTCTGGTTCCAGCTCTACGTCATGAAAGACCGGGCGTTCATCGAGCGCCTCGTCGACCGCGCCAAAGCGGCCCGGTGCGCGGCGCTGGTGCTCACGCTCGATCTGCAGATCCTCGGCCAGCGCCACAAGGATTTGAAGAACGGCCTGTCCGCCCCGCCCAAGCTGACCATCGCCAACATGATCAACATCGCCGGCAAACCCCGCTGGGCGCTGGGCATGCTGGGCACCAAGCGCAAGCAGTTCGGCAACATCGTTGGCCACGTGAGCGGTGTGGCCGACATGAGCAGCTTGAGCGCCTGGACGGCCACGCAGTTCGACCCGGCACTCAACTGGGGCGACGTGGAATGGATCAAAAAACGCTGGGGCGGCAAGCTCATTCTCAAAGGTATCCAGGACGTGGAAGACGCGAAGCTGGCCGTGGCCTCGGGTGCCGACGCACTGATCGTGAGCAACCACGGCGGTCGCCAGCTCGACGGGGCGCAGAGCAGCATCGAGGCACTGCCGGCGATCGTGGACACGGTGGGCAGCCAGATCGAGGTGCACATGGACGGCGGCATCCGCAGCGGTCAGGACGTGCTCAAGGCGCGCGCGCTGGGCGCGCGCGGCGTCTACATCGGCCGGCCCATGCTCTACGGCCTGGGCGCCATGGGCGAGGAAGGGGTGTCCAAGTGCCTGCAGATCATCCACCGCGAACTGGACCTGACCATGGCCTTCTGCGGCCACACCAACATCGAGACGGTGGACAAGAGCATCCTCTTGCCTGGCACGTTCCCGACGGCCGCACCATGAAGTCCGCAGAGCCCGCGGCACGGCCCCGCACCTCGAAGTTGTGGCTGGGCGTCAGCGTGGTGCTGATGCTGGTGCTGCTGCTGGGTGCGGCCACCACGGCCAGCATGGTCGAACAGCTCAAGGCTCAGATCGTACATCTGCAGGAGCGGCTGCTGGTCACGCCGCAAGTGCGGTACGTGTCGGTGCTGCTCGACGCTCAGGCACTGCCGGCCTTGCTGGTGACCCTGGACCCGCAGGCGGACGTGTTGCAGGTGCAGCGCCTCAACGAGGTCAAGGAAGGGCGCGAGGACAGCATGCAGCTGTGGGCGCTCGCCGGCGACCAACCTCCCCGCTCGCTGGGTGTGATCGCGAGCAAGTTCAAGACGCTGCAGCTGACGGCGAAGGAAGCCCAGCTGGCCGGCGTGACCCAGCTGGCGATCAGTGTGGAGAACAAGGGCGGCGTGCCCGAGACCGTGGGGCCACGCCTGCCCTATCTGTTTCAGGGTTGGCTGATCCAGAAGGCGATCTGACGCCCGTTCACTTCAGCTCGTACTCGAACGTGCTCACCACCCGCAGCCGCTTGATGCGCGAGCTGCCGTCGTCGAAGTCGTTGCCGTCGTCGCCGGTGATGCGGATCACACCCTGGTTGGCATTTTTCAGCGGGCCGAGTTCGGCACCCGCTTCGGCGGCGAATTTGTCGGCCTGCTCGCGTGCGTTGCGCGTGGCCTCGGCCAGCAGCGGTGCCTTGATGTCGTTGAAGCCGCGCAGCTGGAAACGCGGACCGCTGCGGCCACCTTCGTTTTCACCACCCAATTGCACGCCGGCCTGGATCAGCGGGTCCACCGCGCGCGCGGCGCCCTCCACCTCGGCCACGCGGGCCGACTTCACCAGCACCTGACCGGTGCCGTTGAAGCGGAACGGCTGGTTGCCCTGCGCGTACTCGCGGGTGAACAGGTCCTGCACCTGCAGCGGTTTCGCTTCCACCTCGGCGTCGGTGAAACCGCGTTCTTTCAAGAAGGCAGCCACCTTGTCGCGGTCGCCCGCCAGCGCCTGCTGCACGCCGCCAAAGTCGTTGCCCGCGCGGCGGAACGAGAGCGTCCAGACCGCGAAGTCGCTCTCCACGTCCTTTTCGGCCAGCCCCTTGACCGTGACCGAGCGGTCCGACATGCGAAAGCGCTCCAGTCCCTGGCTCACGGCGAAGCCGGCGATGGCAATGCCGGCGGCGATCAACAGGGCGGTGACGAGGCGGGTGATGGCGTTCATGAAGCGTTCTCCAGAGGCGGCGCGCCGGGCGGTGGCCGGCGTCTCGCACCATGGTAATCCCGCTATGCTCGACCGCGTGCAATCCCCACCCGACCAGCCCCTGCCCAGGCGCATCGCCCACCTGGACATGGACGCGTTTTTCGCGTCGGTGGAGTTGCTGCGGTATCCGCAACTCAAGGGCCTGCCGGTGGTGATTGGCGGCGGACGCCGACGCGCGGACGACCTGCTGGAGCGCCTGCGCGAGGCCTATCCCGACCGCGAATGGGCCACCGACAGCCTGGACCACATCCCGGTCGACTTCTTTCCGCGCCTCGCGGGCTACACCGGGCGGGGCGTGGCCACCACCGCCACCTACGCGGCGCGCCAGTTCGGCGTGGGTTCTGCCATGGGGCTGATGAAGGCCGCCAAGCTCTGCCCGCAGGCCATCCTGCTGCCGGTGGACTTTGAAGAGGTGCGCCGCATCTCGCGCCTGTTCAAGAGCACCATCCGCGAGATCGCGCCGGTGGTGGAAGACCGGGGGGTGGACGAGGTCTACATCGACTTCACCCACGTGCCTGGCGGCCAGCGCGAGGGCGGGCGGGTGCTGGCGCGCCTGATCCAGAAGAGCATCTTCCAGGCCACCGGGCTCACCTGTTCCATCGGGGTGGCGCCCAACAAGCTCATCGCCAAGATGGCGAGCGAGTTCAACAAGCCCAACGGCATCAGCATCGTGCAGACCGAGGACCTGCAAACGCTGATCTGGCCGCTGCCCTGCCGCAAGATCAACGGCGTGGGCCCCAAGGCCGACGCCAAGCTGCAGGGCCACGGCATCCACACGATTGGCGAACTCGCGCAGCGCGAACGCGGCTGGTTGATCGACACCTTCGGCAAGAGCTACGGCGCGTGGCTGCACGAGGTGTCGTGGGGCCGGGACGAGCGCCCGGTGCAAACCGAGAGCGAGCCGGTCAGCATGAGCCGCGAGACCACCTTCGAGCGCGACCTGCACGCCGTGCGCGACCGCGCCGAGCTCGGCGCCATCTTCACCCGCTTGTGCGAGCAGGTGGCCAACGACCTGAACGCCAAGGGTTACGCGGGCAAAACCATCGGCATCAAGCTGCGCTACGACAACTTCCAGGGCGTGACACGCGACACCACCATCGACCACTTCACACAGGACCCCGCCACCATCCGGCGCCAAGCGGGGTTGTGCCTCAAGCGGGTGGACCTCTCACGGCGCATCCGGCTGCTGGGCGTGCGCGTGGGCTCCCTGGCCAAGGCGGACGAACTCTCCGCCACCGAGGCGCCCGTTGCCCTGTCGGACCAGCTGTTCTGACGAGCCGCGCCGGTTGACGGTTTCCGACGCGAAACCTACATTGGCGGAACACGAATGTCGGCCGGCATTCCGGGGGTCTGCCATGCATCTTTTCATGAGACTGGATGAACTGGAACGCATCAAGCGCTGGCACGCGGCGCACCGCCAGGAGCACCCGTTGGAATACCAGCTCTGGGACGGCGTGCTCACCGCGTGGCTCATGGGCTGGGTGGGCTGCATGCCCGTCGTGATCATGCAGACCCTGTGGCTGCTGCCGGCGTGCCTGGTGGGTATCTGGACACCGGGTCTGTACGTGCGCTGGCGCCAGCGGGTGCACGCGGCACACCGCGTGCGCTGCGACTGGATCGATCTGGCAGACTGACCGCGTCCAACCCGCGACAGGTCACCAGGCCGCCCGCGGACTACATTGATCCACCATGAACACATCCACCTGCTTTGCGCTCGACATGGCCAACCATGTCGCGCACCTCGTGATGAGCCGTCCCGCCGAGCTCAACACCATGAACCCCACCTTCTGGCGCGAGCTCGACGAGGTGCTCACCCGACTGCACAGCGAGGGCACGGCACGGGCGCTCGTCATCAGCAGCACCGGCAAACATTTCAGCGCCGGCATGTCGCTGGACACCTTCGCAGGCGCCATCAGCATGGACGACCAGAGCCCGGAAGGCCGCGCCGCCATCTTCGACCTGCTCACCGACATGCAGGCCACCTTCACCAAGCTGGAGAACCTGCGCATCCCGGTGATCTGCGCCATCCAGGGCGGCTGCATCGGCGGCGCGGTCGACATGGTCACCGCCGCCTGCATCCGGTATGCCTCGGCCGACGCGTTCTTCTGCATCCAGGAAATCAACATCGGCATGGTGGCCGACGTGGGCACGCTGCAGCGACTGCCCAAGCTGATCCCGCTGGCGGTGGTGAAAGAGCTCGCCTACACCGGCCGCCGCCTGCCAGCCAGCAAGGCCATGGGTTACGGCCTGGTCAACGAGGTGTTCGACACGCACGAGGCCACGGTGGCTGCGGCGCTGCAGTGCGCCCGCGAGATTGCGTCCAAACCACCGGTGGCCATCTGGGGCACCAAACAGGCGGTGAACTACGCGCGCGACCACTCGGTGGAAGACAGCCTGCGCCAGATGGGCTGGCTGCAAGGCGCTGTGTGGAGCAACGCGCATGTGCGCGAGGCGATCGCGGCCATGAAGGAGAAACGCGCGGGCGATTTCACGCCGCTCTTGGCCCTGCAGTCGTTCAAGGCGTTGGGCTGAGCATCCCCTGTGAAAACCTTTCACAACCCCCACCACGCCGCCCACGCCGGCCAGCAAGAAATGTTTCGCGGCCGCCTGGTGCACTGCCACGAGGTGCCCGCGCGGCTGGACTTTGTATTGGCCGAGCTGCAGCGCCGCCCGCTCGGTGCGCTGGAAACACCCGAGGTGGACGACGCCACGCTGGACGCCGCGATCGGCCGCGTGCACAGCGCCCGCTATGTGGACTTTCTGCGTGGGGCCTGGGCCGAGTGGGTGGCCATGGACCCGAGCAACGCCGAGCGCGATGCCCTGCCCTCGGTGTGGCCGCTGCCCAACCGCCATGGCTTTCGCAACGACGTGTTGCCCACCAACTTTGCGGCGCGCCTGGGCCTCTTCAGCTTCGATTCGGGCTCACCGCTCACGGCGGGCACCTGGGTTGCAGCGCGCGGCGGGGCCGCCTGCGCGCTGGCGGCGGCGCGGGACGTGGCCGCTGGTGCGCGCAGCGCGTTGGCACTTTCACGTCCCCCGGGACACCATGCCGGGCCCGATTTTTTCGGTGGTTATTGTTTCTTGAACAACGCGGCCATCGCAGCGCAGGCGCTGCGCGAAGCGGGCCACGCCCAAGTGGCGGTGCTGGACGTGGACTACCACCACGGCAACGGCACACAGACCATCTTTTACGAGCGGGCCGACGTGTTGACCGTCTCCATTCATGGTGACCCGGCCACCGAGTACCCGTTTTTTCTGGGCCACGCGGACGAGCGCGGTGCGGGTGCGGGTGCGGGTTTCAACCTCAATCTGCCGCTGCCAAGGGGCACCGGCTTCGGCACCTGGCGCGACACCCTGGACACCGCCCTGCAAGCGGTCCAGCGATTCGGCGCCACGGCCCTCGTGGTGCCCATGGGGCTGGACACCTTCGAGGGCGACCCGATCTCGGGCTTCACCCTGAAGAGCGCCGACTACTTCGCCGTGGGCAAAGCCCTGGCGGGTGCCGGGCTGCCCACGGTGTTCACGTTTGAAGGCGGCTATGCGGTGGACGCCGTGGGCACCAACGCGGTGAACCTGCTGGAAGGTTTTCAGCACGCGGCTTGAGGGCGCGCCGGGTTGTGCGCCAGCCCTTGGCAGATGGGTTCCGTGGCGCAAGGCGCTGTGGGAAGCGTCACGCCCGGCAGGCAAACCGGGCCGCCGGGCTCGAATAATGCACGTTTTTCGATCTGAATCAACGTGAGGTGAATCCAGCAGCGGGTGTGGGCGCGTACTCAGAGGGTCAGGCCATACCGCCCCTCCCTGGGGGCTTTCGTCAACACCCCACGACCCGTTCACCATGCTGCACCCGAGAAACCTCACCACCTCCACCGCGGCGCGCTTGCTGCCCCTGGCTGCGGCCGCCGCGCTGCTGACCACATTCCCTGCCCACGCCGACACCGGCAAGCTGCTGCTCACGGGTGGTGTGAGCAGCGTCGAAGGCGCAGCGGGCGGGGGCATTTCGCCCTGGGCCGTCATCGGCAGCCAGGCCACCGAAGGCGAGGTCGGCGTGTCGGCCTACGCCAGCCGCGCCGTGACCCGGGACCACGGCCTCAGCGCCTACGGCGTGGCCGTGGGCATCCACGACCGCGTCGAACTCTCGCTGGGTCACCAGAACTTCGACACCGGTGTCACCGGCAGGGCGCTGATGCTGCCGGGACTGCGCCTGAAGCAGGACATCGTGGGCGCCAAGGTGCGCGTGGCCGGCGACGCCGTGCTCGACAGCGACAGCCTCATGCCGCAGATCGCCGTGGGCGTGCAGTTCAAACGCCTGCAGTCCTCCGGTCTGGACAGCACGCTCAACGCGCTGGGCGCCCAGCGCAGCGGCGCCGACGTGTACGTGAGCGCCACCAAACTCTTTCTCGCGCAAGGCATTCTGGTGAACGGCACGCTGCGCGCCACCAAGGCGAACCAGGGCGGTCTGCTGGGCTTTGGTGCCACGCTGGGCGGTGCGGACAACGGCTACGAACTGCAGCCCGAGTTCTCGGTCGCCTACCTGATCAACAGCAAGCTGGCGGTGGGTTTTGAGTACCGCGGCATGCCCAACAAACTGCAGCGCGCTGGACAGGCCGCCGGCTTGAGCGACGGCCTTCGCGCCGACGACTGGAAAGACATCTTCATCGCCTACGCACCGAGCAAGAACGTCTCGCTCACCGCCGCCTACGTGGACCTGGGTCGCATCGTTCCGGCCACCACCGGCGGGCGCAAACAGACCGGCGTGTACCTCTCGGCCCAGATCGCTTTCTGAACCCTTCCCCTTTGAGCCTCACCATGAAAAACCTCATCACCTCCGCCGCCCTCACCCTGCTGGCCTTGGCCAGCGGTGCCACGCTCGCCCAGTCCATGCGGCCCGCGCCGTCGGCCGCCAGTGCCTACCCCGTGGCACCGGCCGCCGGTCTCTACCAGGCCTTTGGCGAAGAAGCCGGCATCCGCAGCCTCATGGACGACTTCGTGGTGCGCCTCAAGGCGGACCCACGCATTGGCGATCAGTTCCAGGACACCAACCTGACCAACCTGGCGAAGTCGCTCAGCGACCAGCTGTGTCAGCTCTCGGGCGGCCCCTGTGTCTACAAGGGCCCCGACATGAAGACCGCACACGCCGACCGCGACACAACGCGCGCCCAGTTCAACGCGCTGGTGGAAGTGCTGCAGCAAAGCATGAACGCGCGCGGCATTCCGTTCACCCGCCAGAACCAGATGCTGGCCCTGCTGGCGCCCATGCACCGCGACGTGGTCACCGTTCGCTGAAATACCCCCGGGACCCACCATGACACGCTCGCACACCGCCGCATGGCTGATCGCCGCTGCCCTGTTGCCCCTGGCCGCCCAGGCCGCCACCGTGCAGGTGACGGTGCTCGGTCGCGACGGCAAACCCCTGGCCGACGCGGTGGTGGTCATCGAGCCCGGCGCGGGCGCCAGGCCGGCGGCACCGGCACCGGTCTCCGCCGTCATCAACCAACAAAAAATGCAGTTCTTGCCCGGCACCGTGGTGCTGCCGGTGGGCTCCAAGGTGACCTTCACCAACCTGGACTCGTGGGAACACCACGTCCGTGGCACGCCCGCGGGCCTGGCTTCGCTGAACCCGGGCACCCAGCCCGGATTCGAACTGCGCCTGGACGGAAAAGTCGACGGCAAGGAACCCGCGAGCGCCGAAGTCACGCTGAGCAAGGCGGGTGGGGTGCAGCTCGGCTGCCACCTGCACGGCTCCATGCGCGGTTTCATCTTCGTGGCCGACTCACCCTGGACGCTGCAGACCGACGCCAACGGCGTGGCCACCTTGCAAGGCGTGCCCGAGGGCGCTGCCAAGGTGCGCGTGGTGCACGCCGACCAGATCCTCGAAGGTCCGCCCGTGGCCGTCAACATCACGTCCGTCACGGCCCTGAGCCTGCCCACGCAGGTGCAGCCACGTCGACGCCGGCCATGAACATGACGCCCGCTTTCCACCAAGCCCCGGTGTGGGCATGGGGCCAAGCGGTGCAGCACAATGCCTGCATGAGCGCACAACCCGATGACCTGCTGATGGACTTGATCGACCGCGTCGCCCGGCGCGACGAAGCCGCCCTCAAGGCCCTCTACGACCTGACCTCGTCCAAGCTGTATGGCCTGTCCATGCGCGTGGTCGGCAAGGCCGAATGGGCCGAAGACGCGCTGCAGGAAACTTTTCTGCAGATCTGGCGCAGCGCGGGCGACTACCGCGCCTCGCTCAGCCCACCCATGGCGTGGTTGGGGCTGATCGTGCGCAGCCGTTCGCTCGACTACCTGCGCCGGCGCAGTGCCGAACGCATTCACCTCACCGACGAAATCGACGACGCGATGTCCGACACCCTGGAAGGCGATTCGCCCAACCCGATGGACACCACGCTGGCCAGCCAACAGGCCTGGGCGCTGCACCAGTGCCTGGGCCAGCTGGAGAACCGCCAGCGCGAGGTGGTGAGCTTGGCCTACCTGCGCGACCTGAGCCACGGCGAACTGGCCGAGCAGCTCAGCCTGCCCCTGGGCACGGTAAAGACCTGGATCCGGCGTGGGCTGGACCAGCTGCGCACCTGCATGTCGCGCTTTGCGTGAAGAGACCGTCATGAACCTGATCCAACACCCCGAACTCCTCGACCGGCTGGCCGCGGCCCATGCGCTGGGCACCTTGCGCGGGGGCGCCCGCCGCCGCTTCGAAGCCATGGCGCGCGAGCAAGCCCCGGTGCGCGCCGCCGCCCTGGTGTGGCAAAGCCGCGTGGCCAGCATGAACGAGCTTCAAACGCCGCAGCAACCCGCGCCCGCCGTGTGGACGCGCATTGAAAACCTGGTGCAGGGCGAGCGCCAGCAGCAGGCCATGGCCGCTGCCCGCGCTCAGCCAGTGAAGCCCCAACCCTCCGGCTGGTTGCGCAGTCTCGCGCTGTGGCGCGGCGCCGCCGGCGCCGGCGCGCTGGCCACGGTGTTCGCCATCGTCACGGCCGTTGGCCTGCGCGACAACCTCGGTGCGCAGATCGACGAACTGCAGGCCCAACTCTCGGCCACCCCGCAGATCGAATACGTGGCGGTGCTCAACGACGACCAGGCCAGTGCCTCGATGCTGGTCACCTTCGACCCGAAGAACGGCAAACTCACGCTGCAGCGCGTGGGTGGTTTCCAGGAAGCGAGCGACAAGTCGCTGCAGCTCTGGGCGCTGCCGCCCTCGGGTGGCCCGCGCTCGCTCGGCGTGCTGAGTCAGGAGCGCCTGTTGCAACTCACCGCGGGCGCGGGTGACGTGCGCGAAGTGCCCACCCTGGCCATCAGCCTTGAACCCAAAGGCGGTGTGCCCAGCGAACGCGGACCGACCGGACCGGTGCTGTTCAAGGGTGCGCTGATCCAGAAGATGCTCTGAACCCGCAACGCCGCGCGGTCACTGCCGCGCCGTGCGCACGTTCGCCGGTGGCGACTGCGGGTGGCTGGTGCGCCAGGGGTTGATGTCCAGCCCGCCACGGCGCGTGTAGCGCGCGTACACCGCCAGCTTGGTGGGCTTGCAGCGTGCCAGCACATCCATGTAGATGCGCTCCACGCACTGCTCGTGGAATTCGTTGTGGTTGCGGAAACTCACGATGTACTGCAGCAGCCCGGCCTGGTCGATCTGCGGGCCGCTGTAACTGATCTGCACGCTGCCCCAGTCGGGCTGGCCGGTCACCAGGCAATTGCTCTTGAGCAGGTGGCTCACCAGGATTTCGTCGACCGGTTTTTCGTCGAACGCAGCGGTGAGCAGCTCCGGCGCGGGCTGGTAGCGCGTGCACTCCACGTCGAGCCGGTCGATCGACAGCCCGGCCAGTTCCTGAACCTTCTCGCGCTCCAGCTGTTCGGGCAACAGCAGCCTTACGCCGGCGCTGGACTGCAGGCTGCCGCCGTGCCAGATGGCGGCGCTCACATCGGCGCGGATGCGGTCTCGCACCGCGTCGGCGCTGGCAAACGCGGTGTTGTTGAAGCTGTTGAGGTAGAGCTTGAACGACTTGCTCTCGACGATGTGCGTGCTCTCGCAGGGCACGGTGATGTGGGCCAGGGCCACCTGCGGTTTGCCACGCGGGTTCAGCCAGCTGAGCTCGAACGCGGTCCACAGGTCGGCACCGAGAAACGGCACGCTGCCGGTGATGCCGATCTCGCGGCGTTTGGTCTCGCGCGGCAGGGGAAACAGCAGGCCGGCATCAAACTGGTCCACGTAGGCCGAGGCCTGGCCAAGCTGCGATTGTTCGGGGGTGTTCTGGGTCATGTCGGGGCGGTGTTTGAAGCGCTGGTTGCGAAGGCCTGCGCGGCCTGGAGGTGCGGAACGATGTGGTCGGCCAGCAAGGCGGCCACGCCGGGCGGCCAGTCGTGGCCCATGCCGTCGATGGACTCGAAGCGTGCACCGGCGATGCGGGCGGCGGTGTCCTGGCCACAGGCCAGCGGCACCAGGGGGTCCGCCGTGCCGTGCAGGACGAGCGTGGGGCACGCGATGCCTCTGAGCACGGTGTGGCGACCGGTGTCGGACGCCACGGCAAGCAACTGCCTCGCCACACCGGCGGGGTTGTGGCTGCGCAGCGCATCGGCCAGCACGCGTTGCTCGAACGCCGGCACATCTTGCGGGAACGCCGGGCTGCCGATCAGGCGGAACAGGTGGAGTGCGTGCGCAGCCACATGCTCGGGGCGCCGGCTGCGTGGGCGTTTGAGCAGGGCGCGGGTGACAGGCGGGCGCGGGCCCGGCAGACCGGGCGCACCGCTGGAACTCATGACGCTGGTGAGGCTGAGCACGCGCTGGGGCACGGTGGCGGCCACGCGCTGCGAGATCATGCCGCCCATGGACACGCCCACCAGGTGGGCGCGCTGCACGCCCAGCGCATCGAGCAGCCCGATGGTGTCCAGCGCCATGTCTTGCAGGCTGTAAGGCGATCGGATCGGCAGACCCAGGCGGGAGCGCACCAGCTGCCAGCCGATGTTGGGCACGCCCAGGTGGTCCAGCTGGGTGGAGAGACCGATGTCGCGGTTGTCGAAACGGATGACGCGGTAGCCGGCCTGCACAATGGCCTGCACCAGCGAGGTGGGCCAGGCCGTGAGTTGCATGCCCAGGCCCATGGTGAGCACCACGGCGGGGGCACGCTCGTCACCGTCGCTCTCGAATTCGAGGCGCAAGCCGTTGTGGGTGATGTTCAAGGCGGGCATGTCAGATGAACTCGCGTTCGCGCAGCCACTTGGTGGCGACCCATTTGTCACCCTCGATCACGGGCGCGCCGCCGTGCAACGTGCGGGTGGACGGGTGCGGCCGGTCGTAGCTGAAAAACACGGCGTTGCCGCGCACGGGTGCCACCTCCAGCCCCGCGTCGGGAAAGGTGGTGCCGCCGCCGCGCGCAGGTTCGCTCAGGTACATCACCAGCGTGGCCAGGCGTTGCCCGCCGCGCTTGAGGATGTTGGGCGTGCCGGGTTCGTCGGGGTCGAAGTAGTCGTAGTGCGGCTTGTACTCGGCGCCAGGGCGGTAGTGCAACACCTGCAGGCCTTCGCCGTGTTCCACCGGCCAGTTCAGCAGACGGGCGATGCGCGCCTCGATGCGCGCGACCTCGGGCGTCTGCCCACGCGCGAAAAACGTGCCGCTGCTGGTGCGGTCGGGGTTGAGCTCCTCGCCGCCGGTCTTGGTGGCCACGGTGAGCGAGCGCGCCAGTTGCGGGCGGGCCGATTCGATCAGCGCATCGCATTCGTCGGCGCCCAGCAGGTTGCCCAGCACCACCACCCGCGGTTGGCTGAGGGAGGCAATCACCTGGACCATGCGATCGCCCGCGTCGATCTGGCGGGGCGATCGGCTCAGATCGAGGTCGGGCAGGTGCCGGGCGCCTTCGCGGCGCACCACCGGGGTGGACCGATGCGGGGCGGTCGCCGGCTCTTTCCAGGTGGCCTGCAGCGCCTTGAGCGCCACCGACTCCTGCCAACCCGACGCCACCATGGAGGCCATCACCGTCTCGCGCGAGAACCCGGCCGCGGCCTGTTCCACGATCCACTGGCGCAACTCGATGGTGACGGACTGGTTCATGGCAGGGCCTTCAGGCTTTGGCCTCGCGGCGGAACACGAGGCGGTCGGGTCCGGAGGCGGCGGCGTTGAACCGGTAGCCTTCGAGGTCAAAGTGTTTGAGCTGATCGGGTGTGCTGACCCGTTGCTGCACCGCATACCGCACCATGAGACCGCGCGCGCGTTTGGCCATGAAGCTGATGATCTTGTACCCGTCGGCCTTGCGCTCCTCGAACACGCAGGTGACCACGCGCGGCAGCAGCACCTTGCGGTCCACCGACTTGAAGTATTCCTCGCTGGCGAGATTCACCACCACCGGACTCACGTCGGCCCGGGCGCGTTCGTTGAGGTGGTCGGCGATGGTGCGACCCCAGAACGCATAGAGGTTCTTGCCGTGGCTGGTGGCCAGGCGGGTGCCCATTTCCAAACGGTAGGGTTGCATGAGATCGAGCGGACGCAGCACGCCATACAGGCCACTCAGGATGCACAGGTGTTGCTGCAGCCAGTCAAGATCGGGCTCGGCCAGCGTCTTCGCGTCGAGCCCGCCGTAGACGTCGCCGTCAAAAGCCAGCACCGCCTGCTTGGAATTCCGGGTGTTGAACTGGGGGCGCCAAGCCTGGTATCGAGCCACGTTCAAGCCCGAGAGCGTGTCCGACAGGCTCATGAGTTCGGCGATCTGCTGCGGCGACTGTTCGCGCAGCACATCGATCAGCTCGGCCGCCCGTTTCACGAACAGGGGCTGGGTGTGGGTGGCCACGTGGGGTGGCGTCTCGTGGTCGAGCGCCTTGGCGGGAGAGATCAGGAAGAGCATGCTGTGAAGACGGGAGGAGGCGGGGGTCTGGACCACGGACGGTGGCCGGCTCGGACAGGTGGAATGCGCCCCAGAGGCGCTGACGATTATCGCCAACGCCATACCTTGCCAGACAGCATCCAGGCCCCGGTGGTCAAGCGGCAAACTGGAGTGAAACGCAAGTGCTTACGATTACGATAAGAGAAATGCATTGCATAATGTTGAATCGCTTTGGCTTTTGAGGAGACCTTCATGAACGCATCCACCTTGCCCGCCCCGGCACCGATCCAGCAGCTGCACCATTACGCCCACCGGGCGAAAGACGCCGAGGAAACGCGCCGCTTCTACGAGGACATCCTGGGTCTGCCGCTGTACCACATCATCCAGAGCGATCACGTGCCCAGCACGGGCGAGTACTGCCCGTACACCCATTTTTTCTTCCGCCTGCAGGACGGCTCGTTCATTGCCTTTTTCGACCTCGGAGACGACGAGGCCGCGCTACCGAGCCCGAACACGCCGAAGTGGGTGAACCACATCAGCTTTCGCGTGAACACCGAGCAGGAGTTGGAGAACACCAAGGCTCGCCTGGAGGCCAGCGGCATCGAGGTGCTGGGTGTGACAGACCACCACATCTTCAAGAGCATCTACTTCTTCGACCCCAACGGCATCCGCCTGGAGCTCACGGCGCAGCTGGCCGACGAGTTCGAGATGCTGGAAGAGAGCAAGACGGCGCACGCGCGGCTGGCCGAATGGAACAAACGCAAGGAACAGTGGCGGCGCGAGCGGGCCGAAGGCAAGACCGCGGCACCGCTGAAGCCGCAGCAGAACGACCGGCCTGAAGTTGGCGGGCTTGTGAAGGGCTGATTTTTTGGCGTTGGCGTGGGTGCCACCGTTGTGCCCCGCACCACCGATGCGCGAAACAAGGCGAAACGAAACACGAGGAGCAAGACTTCATGACCGCGTACCGCGAAACAGCTCACACCAACAGCTACGAGTTCACCGCCGGCGCCGGCTACCAACTGCCCGAGTACCCGTTTGTCGAACCCCCGGAGCTGCACAGCCCCACCCCCGTGCGCCACCCGGTGGTCATCGTGGGTGGCGGCATCACCGGCCTCACGCTGGCCTGCTCGCTGGCCCAGCTCGGTGTGCGCGCGGTGCTGATCGACGAGGACAACACGGTGGGCGTCAAAGGCGCCTCGTCGCGCGGCATCTGCTACACCCAGAAGTCGCTCGAAATCTTCGAACGCCTGGGGCTGTACAAACGCATCGCAGCCAAAGGCGTGCAGTGGAGCGTGGGCCGCACCTTCGCGGGCGTTGATGAGGTCTACAGCTTTGACTTGCGTCAACAAGGCAACTTCCACCTCTCCAGCCAGCCGCCCTTCATCAACATCCAGCAGTTCTACATCGAAGGGTTTCTCGTCGAGCGCATTCAGGAACTGGGCGCGGTCGAGTTGCGATGGCAGAACCGGCTCACCGCGTTTGAACAGAACGCCGACTTCGCCACCCTCACGGTGGAGACGCCTGCCGGCAGCTACCGCATGGAAGCCGAGCACGTGATCGACGCCACCGGCTCGAACAGCCCGCTGCGCAAATGGCTCAACGTGCCGTTTGACAGCAAGCGCGGCGATGACCGCTGGTGCATCGCCGACGTGCGCTTCACCACCCATCCACCGCAGGAGCGCCACACCTGGATCGAAGCCCCGTTCAACGACAACCGTGCGGTCTGGCAGCACCTGATGGCAGACGACGTGTGGCGCATCGACTACCAGATGGCACCCGACGCCGACCCCGCTTACGTGAGCCGCGAAGACGTGGTGCGCGAACGGCTGGCGCGCCAGTTCGGGTCCGATGTCGACGTGGAGATCGTCTGGGTCGGGCCCTACGCCTACCGCAGTGAGTGCGTGCACGCCATGCGCCACGGCCGCGTGTTCCTCATGGGGGATTCGGCCAAGGTGGTCAGCCCGTTCGGCGCCCGGGGGGGCAACACCGGTGTGGCCGACGCGGACAACCTCGCCTGGAAACTCGCCGCCGTGCTCAGCGGCAAGGCCGACGCCGCGCTGCTGGAGAGCTACAACGACGAGCGCCTGGACGCGGCGCAGCAAAACGTGTGCGTGACCAACCGCACCGCGCGTTTCCTGCGCGCAGCCGAGGGAGCGGAACGTGTCTTTCGTCAAGCCGCCATCTGTCTGGCCAAACAGCATCCGTTTGCCCGCTCCCTGATCAACACCGGCCGCATGGCCGTGGCCAATCCCTATGGCCGCTCGCGTGCCTGCAGCTATGCCGCGACCAGTGCCGCAGGTCAGTCGGTGCAGAACGTGGGGTTTGCATGGGCCGACGGCTCGCAAGGCCACGTGAACGACCTGCTCAACTGGGCCCGCGGCGACCTGCTGGTGCTGGTGTTCGGCGACCTGCCGGGCGCCGATGCGCAACGCCTGCGCCACCTGTGTCTGGACGCCCCCGTGCGCAGCGTGCAGGTGCTCGGCGCCAAGGGTGCGGCACAGGCGCTGGAGCATGTGCGCGACGCCAAAGGTCATGTGCGGGGTGCCTGCCAGGCCTCTGCCGGCGGATGGGCGCTGGTGCGCCCCGACGGCTACCTCGCGGCCACCGGAGAAACCATCAATGCCCAGTTGGTGCGGGCGATCGAACGATCCCTGGGCCTGCGCGGAGACCCAGCATGAACACCCACCCCCACTTTCAAGACGCCGACGCCTTCTACGAACAGCTGCTCGACGCCCACGCGGGGCTCAGCCGCGAGGACTCGGAGCTGCTCAACGCGCGCCTGATCCTGCTGCTGGCCAACCAGATCGGCGACGCCGCTGTGCTCAAGGCCTGCGTTGACGCCGCGCGCGACAAGCCCACCCCATCGGCCTGAGGAGCCTGTCGAATAAAATTCGCCGGTATCCCCCTTTCCCCTGACGGCATCCTGCGGGATGCCGTTTCCACTTCTGGCGCGCCCCATGACCGACACCCTGAACCAACCCGGCCTGCAATCCCTGGCCAAATCGTTCGAACCCGCTCCGATCGAGGCCCGCTGGGGCCCCGAATGGGAAGAGCGCGGCTACGGCGTGGCGGGCTTTCGCGGCACGGGCGCACCCCAGGCGGACGCACCGTCGTTCGCGATCCAGCTGCCGCCACCCAACGTGACCGGCACGCTGCACATGGGCCACGCGTTCAACCAGACCATCATGGACAGCCTGACGCGCTACCACCGCATGTCCGGCGCGAACACGGTCTGGGTACCGGGCACCGACCACGCCGGCATTGCCACGCAGATCGTGGTGGAGCGCCAGTTGCAGGCCCAGGGCATCAGCCGCCACGACATGGGCCCCACGCCCGCCGAGGCGCGCAAGAATTTCGTGGCCAAGGTGTGGGAATGGAAAGAAGAAAGCGGCAACACCATCACCACGCAGATGCGCCGCATGGGCGACAGCGTGGACTGGAGCCGCGAGTACTTCACCATGGACCCGAAGCTCTCGACCGTGGTCACCGAGACCTTCGTGCGTCTGTACGAACAGGGCCTGATCTACCGCGGCAAGCGCCTGGTGAACTGGGACCCGGTGCTGATGTCGGCCGTGTCCGACCTCGAAGTGGAAAGCGAGGAAGAAGACGGTTTCCTCTGGCACATCGCCTACCCGCTGAGTGATGGCAGCGGCTCCCTCACCGTGGCCACCACCCGCCCCGAAACCCTGCTGGGCGACGTGGCGGTGATGGTGCATCCGGAGGACGAGCGCTACACGCACCTGATCGGCAAGACCGTGAAGCTGCCGCTGTGCGACCGCGACATTCCGGTGATCGCCGACGACTACGTGGACCGCGCCTTCGGCACCGGCGTGGTCAAGGTCACGCCCGCGCACGACACCAACGACTACGCCGTGGGCCAACGCCACAGCCTGCCCATCATCGGCGTGCTCACCCTGCAAGCCGCCATCAACGAGAACGCGCCGGCCAAGTACCAGGGCATGGATCGGTTTGTGGCGCGCAAGGCCGTGGTGGCCGACCTGGAAGCCGCCGGCCTGCTGGTGGAGACCAAGAAACACAAGCTCATGGTGCCGCGCTGCGCGCGCACCGGCCAGGTGATCGAACCCATGCTCACCGACCAGTGGTTCGTGGCCATGCAGTCCAAGGGCAACGAGAAGAACACCAGCGGCACGTCGATCGCCGACAAGGCGATTGCGGCCGTGCAGTCGGGCGAGGTCAAGTTCGTGCCCGAGAACTGGGTCAACACCTACAACCAGTGGATGAACAACATCCAGGACTGGTGCATCAGCCGCCAGCTCTGGTGGGGCCACCAGATCCCGGCCTGGTACGACGAAGCGGGCAACGTGATCGTGGCGCGCAACGAAGCCGAGGCCCAGGCCCAGGCCCCGGGTCGCACCCTCACGCGCGACCCCGATGTGCTCGACACCTGGTACTCGTCGGCGCTGGTCCCCTTCAGCACCATGGGCTGGCCCAACCAGAAGGACGGCGCGACCGAGGACTTCAACCTCTACCTGCCCAGCACCGTGCTCGTGACGGGCTACGACATCATCTTTTTCTGGGTCGCCCGGATGATCATGATGACGACGCACTTCACCGGCCGCGTGCCGTTCAAGCACGTCTACATCCACGGCCTGGTGCGCGACGCGCAGGGCCAGAAGATGAGCAAGAGCGAAGGCAACGTGCTCGACCCGGTGGACCTGATCGACGGCATTTCGCTCGCGCCCCTGCTGGAGAAACGCACCACCGGCCTGCGCAAACCCGAGACCGCGCCCAAAGTGCGCAAGCAGACCGAAAAGGAATTCCCTGAAGGCATTCCGGCGTATGGCGCCGACGCGCTGCGCTTCACCTTCGCCGCACTCGCTTCGCTGGGCCGCAGCATCAACTTCGACAGCAAGCGCTGCGAGGGCTACCGCAACTTCTGCAACAAGCTCTGGAACGCCACCCGCTTCACGCTGATGAACTGCGAGGGCCAGGACTGCGGCCTGGAAGACCACACCAAGGCCGAGTGTGCGGTGGGCCAACCCTTCCACGGCTACCTGAGCTTCAGCCAGGCCGACCGCTGGATTTCTTCGCTGCTGCAGAAGACCGAAGCCGAGGTGGCGAAGGGCTTCGCCGAGTACCGGCTCGATAACGTGGCCAACACCCTCTACGACTTCGTCTGGAACGAGTTCTGCGACTGGTACCTGGAGATCGCCAAGGTTCAGATCCAGACCGGCGATGCCTCACAGCAGCGCGCCACCCGCCGCACGCTGATCCGCACACTCGAAGCCATCCTGCGACTGGCGCATCCGGTGATCCCCTTCATCACCGAAGAGCTGTGGCAAAAGGTCGCACCCGTGGCCGGGCTGCCCGGTGAATCGGTGAGCATCGCGCGCTATCCAACGGCTCAACTCAACAAGATCGACGAGGCGTCGATTGCCCACGTCACCAAGCTCAAGTCGCTGGTGGACGCCTGCCGCAACCTGCGCGGCGAGATGAGCGTGTCACCCGCCACGCGCCTGCCGCTGTACGTGTTGGGTGACACCGCTTACATGCAGGCCATGGGCCCGGTGCTGCAGGGGCTGGCCAAGTTGAACGAAGTGAAGGTGTTCACCGACGAGGCCGCATGGGCCGCTGCCGCGCAGGCGGCGCCGGTGGCCGTGGTCGGCGAAGCCCGCCTGTGCCTGTTCATGGAGATCGATCTGGCGGCCGAGAAATTGCGCCTGGGCAAGGAAGCCACGCGTCTCGAAGGCGAGATCACCAAGGCCACCGCCAAGCTGTCCAACGAAGCCTTCGTGGCCAAGGCGCCGCCCGCAGTGATCGATCAGGAAAGAAAACGCGTCGCCGACTTCACCGCAACGCTGGAGAAGATGCGCGAGCAGCTGCAACGGCTTAGCGCCTGAGAAAAAGGAGAGAGAGGGGCCGGGGCCGTCACGCCTCTCCGAAAAGAGATGCCTGACCTAGAGACACCGCGGGACTGGCTTTGCCAGACCGCAGGTGTCGCCCCCCTTCCAGGGGGGTCGCGCGTAGCGCGGCGGGGGGTTAACTCCTGCTCTGCGCGGCGGGGGGTCAGCTCCTGTGCAATGCGATCGAGCCCCACTGCGACGGGGTCACCGCCTGCGGATCCTCGGGCTCGCTGTACTCCAGGCTGTCCAGCACGGAAAAATCACTCACCCGCCCTTCCTGACCCACCGCGTGCGGCGAGAGCGTTTCGTGGATCCGGTGCGCCACGTACCAGCTCGCGCGCAGCTTGGCCTCGCGCGTGTGTGAACCCAGACGCGGCGTGAGGTGCAGGTTGGGTATGCCGTGCAGGGGGGTGCCCTCGGCGGCGAACTGCGGGTTGGCACCGTCCATCAAACAGGCGTCGATGCGCCCGTCGCACAGCGCCAGCGCCAGGGCGTCGGCATCGAAGAGCGTGCTGCGGCTCACACCCACCCAGAGTTGACCAGGCTTGCAGTGGTTGAGCAGGCGCTCGTTGATCCAGCCACGGAAACGCGAGGCATAGACCATCTGCAGCGAAATCGCGTCCGATCGCGACAGCAAGTCCTGCAAGGTGACAGGCTCGACGTTCAACTTGTTCCAGATGGAAGCAGCGTGGTGCACGGCGGGGTCGTAACCCAGCAAGCGCACGCCCAGGCTCTTGAGCATGGGTGCGAGGGTGTGGGCCACGGGCGCCAGTCCCAACAGGCCCACGGTGCTGCCGGAGAGCTCCCGACCCATGCGCACCTGGGAGATCTTGCGGCCCAGCAACGCGCTGATCATGCCGCGGCGGTACAGCATGAGCAACCCGTACAGCAGGTACTCGGCGTTGGATCGCACCGTGGCGCTTCGTGCCTGCAGCACGCGCACGTTGCGCCGGGAGCAGGCATCCAGGTCGGTGTTGTCGCTGGAGATCTGCATGCGCGCCACGATCTCGAGTTTGGGCGAAAAGTTCAGGAACTCTTCGGACACCACCACGTGGGGCGGCAGCACGATGGCGCGCGTTTTGTAGGTGGCCTTGCGCAACTCCACCGGATCGTCGCCCAGCTCGGGACGGTACGTGACCTCGTGCCGCTCCTGCAGCCAGGACAAGGCCTCAGGGACCAGAGGGTCAACGAGCAGGACTTCCATGAGCGCAGGCTTGTGCAAGCCGGCTTCAGCGGCGCTTGAGCAAGGTCAGGTGTTCGTCGCCCACCGTTTGCTGCTCAACCAGCAAATTGCCGGTTTGCTTGGCAAAGGCCTGGAAATCGCGGACCGAACCGGCGTCGGTGGAAATCACCTTCAGGGTCTGGCCGCTGTGCATGTCGGCCAGCGCTTTTTTGGCTTTCAGGATGGGCAGCGGGCAGTTCAAACCGCGGGCATCAAGTTCTTTGTCGGCGTGCATGGGGACTTTCCTTGGAATGGTCCATTCTAAGCGGCGCGTCTTTTCCATGCAGCGCGCTTTCGCGCTACAGGACCGGGTCCGCAGGCCGCTGAAAGTCTTCCATGAACACCGGATCCAGACCGCGACTGCGCAACCAGTCGGCCAGCGCAAACCCAGTGCCGGCGCGCCAGCAGCGAATGTGGACGGGATCCATGAGCTTGTATTCGACCAGCTCGGGCGAGAGCTTGACCTCGCCGTGGGCGACCGCGTGATAGGTCACGATCACCTGGTTCATGCGCCGAAAATCGTGCACACCAACCAACGTGAGTTTTGTCACGTCCAGCGATGTTTCTTCGGCGATTTCGCGACGGATGCCCTCTTCGGGCGACTCCCCGGCCTCCATGAAGCCGGTGATGAGTCCGAACATGCGGCACGACCAGGCCGCATTGCGCGCGAGCAGGACCCGGCCATCCACTTCGACGATGGCGGCCAGCACCGGCGTGGGGTTGTTCCAGTGGGTGAAGCCGCAGGCGGGGCAGCGCAGACGCTGCTTGTCCCCGCCATCTTCGGCCTGCGTGATGAGCGCCAGCCCGGTGGCGCACTGGGGACAGTAGCGGAATGCGCTGGCGGACATGGCGTTCGTCAGGCGGGGAACACGCCGGTGGACAGGTATCGATCGCCGCGATCGCACACGATGAACGCAATGGTCGCGTTCTCCACCTCAGCCGCGATCTGCTGCGCCACCCAGCAAGCACCGGCCGCCGAGATGCCCGCGAAGATGCCCTCCTCCCTCGCCAGCTGCCGGCACATCGCCTCGGCATCCGATTGGCTCACGTAGACCAGCTCGTCAACCGCGCTCGGGTCATAGATCTTCGGCAGGTATTCGGTCGGCCACTTGCGGATGCCGGGAATGCGCGAGCCCTCGCTGGGCTGTGCGCCGATGATGCGCACAGCGGGGTTCTTTTCCTTCAGGAAACGCGACACGCCGGTGATGGTGCCGGTGGTACCCATGGCGCTCACGAAGTGCGTGATGCGCCCGTCTGTCTGTGCCCAGAGTTCGGGGCCCGTGGTCTCGTAGTGCACCCGCGGGTTGTCGGCGTTGGCGAACTGGTCCAGCACACGGCCCTTGCCTTCGGCCTGCATTCTTTCAGCCAGATCGCGGGCCGATTCCATGCCGCCGCTCTTGGAGGTGAGGATCAGCTCGGCACCAAATGCCTTCATGGTCTGGGCGCGTTCGATGGACAGGTCCTCCGGCATGATCAGCACCATGCGGTAGCCCTTGATGGCCGCGGCCATGGCCAGCGCGATACCGGTGTTGCCCGAGGTGGCTTCGATCAGCGTGTCGCCGGGCTTGATCTCGCCGCGCTCCTCGGCGCGCTGGATCATCGACACAGCGGGCCGGTCCTTCACCGAGCCGGCCGGGTTGTTGCCTTCGAGCTTGCCCAGCACCACATTGCCCCGTTGGGCGTTGACCTGGACTCCGATGCGCTGCAGGGCCACCAGCGGGGTGTTGCCAATCGCGTCTTCAATCGTGGGGTAGTTCATCGTTTGCACTGTGCCATAATTTGCAACCCCTTTCAGAGCGCCCGGGTGGTGAAATTGGTAGACGCAGGGGACTCAAAATCCCCCGCCGCAAGGCGTGCCGGTTCGATTCCGGCCCCGGGCACCACAGATCAGGCCGCGCAAGTTTCTTGCGCGGCCTTTTTCTTGCCGTTCAGCCTTGTGAAACCGCGAGGCCTTGTGCCACGGTGGGGTAACGCAAGCGCAATCCCAGCTCCTGCTTCATCCGCCGGTTGTGCAACCGGCGCGACTCGCTCATGAAGCTCAGCAACATGAGCGGCAGCTGGTCCCCCGCCACATCGCGCGCCACACGTGGCGGGCGCGGCAGGCCGTACAGGTCGGCGGCCTGATCGAAGTAATCGCCCATCTTCAACTCGGTGTCGTCCACCACGTTCACGTTGCGCTGGGGTCTGCCCCGCCACAGCGCCAGCACACAGGCGCGTGCCAGATCGTCGGCGTGGATGTGGTTGGTGAACACATCGTCTTCGGCCCGCAGCACCGGCGTGCCGCGTTGCAAGCGCTCGCGCGGTGTCCCGCCTTGCCGATCGGGCGCGTAGATGCCGGGTATGCGCAGCACCGTGGTCCGCACGCCGGTGGCTCGGCCCAGCCAGTGCACGGCGGCCTCTGCGTCCACCCGCCGCCAGGCGCGTGGCGTGAGTGGTTTCGCCGGCGTGCTCTCATCGACCCAACGGCCCTGGCAATCGCCATACACCCCCGACGTGGAGCCATAAACCAGCGTCGACGGCAACGAGCGCTGGACCAAGGCACGGGTCAAGGCCCGGGTACGCGGGTCCAGACGCCAGTCGGCGAGTTCGCCGGAAGGGGGCGGCGCAAGGTGCAGCACGCGGGTGGCCAGACCTGCGAGACGGCGCAGGCTGTGTGGGTCATCGAGGTTGCCCAGCAGCGGCGTGATGCCCTGGGCACGCAGCGAAGGCGCGCGATCCGCACGGGAGGTCAACGCCAGCACGCGCACGCGCGGCGAACCCCCCAGCACACGCGCGGCCCGCTGGCCCACGTCGCCACAACCAATGATCAACACCCGTTCACGCCGGAAGCGTGCGGGCAAAGCGCCAAGGAGGCTCATGCATTTTCCGAATTTGAGACAATGACCGGCTGCCGGACAGGCGCTGTTGTGCTGTCGGAACTCTCCATTCATCAAGTGCCAGTATGACATTCACCATCACCGTCGAGCCCAGTGGGCGCACCTTCACCGCCCAGCCCGACGAGGCCATGCTGGCCGCCGGCATCCGCCAGGGCATCGGCCTGCCCTATGGCTGCAAGGACGGCGCCTGCGGTTCGTGCAAGTGCAAGCTGGTCTCGGGCACCGTGGTGCACGGGGCGCACCAGAGCAAGGCCCTGAGCGCCGACGAAGAAGCCGCCGGCTACGTGCTCACCTGCTGCGGCGTGGCGCAGAGCGATGTGGTGATCGAATCGCGCCAGGTCACCGAGATCGGCGCATTCCCGATCAAGAAAATGCCGGTGCGGGTGAGTGCGCTGGAGCGCGCCTCGCACGACGTGATGGTGATGCGCCTGCAGCTGCCCGCCAGCGATGCCTTCCAGTACCACGCCGGCCAGTACGTGGAATTCCTGCTGCGCGATGGCGACCGCCGCAGCTACTCGATGGCCAACGCGCCCCACACCCAGTCGGCACAGCCTTCGCTGGAGCTGCATGTGCGTCACATGCCCGGCGGCAAGTTCACCGACCACGTGTTCGGACCGATGAAGGAGAAGGACATTCTTCGCATCGAAGGACCTTACGGCAGTTTTTTCCTGCGTGAGGACAGCACCAAGCCCATGGTGCTGCTGGCCTCGGGCACAGGCTTCGCACCCATCAAGGCCATCATCGAGCACATGCAGTTCAAGGGCATTACCCGGGAAGCCACGCTGTACTGGGGCGGCCGCCGTCCGGCCGACCTGTACCAGAGCGCCTGGATCGAGGCGAAGCTGGCCGAGATGCCGAACCTGCGCTACGTACCGGTGGTGTCCAACGCGCTGCCCGACGACGCCTGGACCGGTCGCACCGGGTTTGTCCACGAGGCGGTGCTGCAGGACATCCCGGACCTCTCGGGCCACGAGGTGTATGCGTGCGGCGCGCCCATCGTGATCGAGTCGGCCAGACGCGACTACACGGGGCAAGCTGGTCTGCGCGAGGAAGCCTTTTTCGCCGACGCCTTCACCAGCGCTGCGGACAAGGTCTGAGCCCCCAAAGACAGCGCCAGAGGGTGCTGTCTTTGTTGGTGCTCAAGGTTTACCCAGCGAGCAGTTTTTTCAGGTCCGCCGCCAGCGCCGGCGCGCCGGTGCCGTAGCGGTGGTAGAGGCGGATGCGCCCTTGGGGGTCGTACACGTAGCTGCCGGCCGAGTGGTCCATCGTGTAGCTGGTGGGCGTGGGACCGTCGACTTTCTTGTAGTAGATCTTGTAGCTCTTGGCCAGCTCGGGCAATCTGTCGGCGGGAGCGTACAGCGCGAGAAAGCTGGGATCAAAGCTGGCCATGTACTGTTTCATGATCTCAGGCGTGTCTCGCTCGGGATCGATGCTGACAAACAGGCCCTGCACGCGCTCTCCCTCGGGCCCCAGCAAGCGCTTGGCCTCGGCCAGTTCGCTCATGGTCGTGGGGCACACGTCGGGGCACTGGGTGAAGCCGAAGAACAGCACCACCGCCTTGCCTTTGAAGTCGGCGAGCGTGCGCGCTTGACCGTTGTGGTCGGTCAGTGAAAATCCGGTCGCGTAGTCGGCGCCGGTGATGTCGATGCCGGTGAAACTGGCGGCCGGCTCGCTGCAGCCAGCCATCAACAGACCGGTGGCGCCGAGCGTGGCGCCCAGCAGGTGGCGGCGTGTGAGTGCGGAACGGGATGGCATGGCGGTCACAGGTAGTGGTCGATCAGGAGCGCGGCGAACAGCAGCGACAGATGGATCAGTGAAAAACGGAAGGTCTTGCGCGCGAGCGCGTCGGAGTAGTTGCGCCACAGCGCCCACGCGTAGCCGCAGAAGCCGATGCTCAGGGCGATGGCGCTGGCCAGGTAGAACCAGCCGCTCATGCGCATCATGAAGGGCATGAGGCAGGCAGCGAACAGCACGAAGGTGTAGAGCAGGATCTGCAGCCGGGTGAACTCCGAGCCGTGCGTGACCGGCAGCATGGGCAGGCCCGACTTGCGGTAGTCCTCCACGCGGTAGAGCGCCAGCGCCCAGAAGTGCGGCGGCGTCCAGAGAAAGATGATCAGGAACAGGATCAGGGCCTCGGGCGAAACCACGCCCGTCATGGCGGCCCAACCCAGCACCGGCGGCATGGCGCCCGACGCGCCGCCGATCACGATGTTCTGCGGCGTGAGTGGCTTGAGGATCACGGTGTAGATCACCGCATAGCCCACGAAGGTGGCGAAGGTGAGCCACATGGTCAGCGGGTTGACGGCGAAGTACAGCACCGCCGAACCGGCGCCGCACAACACGGCCGAGAACGAGAGTGTTTTGCCGTTGGTGAGCTGCCCCTTGGCGGTGGGCCGCCAGGCGGTGCGTTTCATCTTGGCGTCGATGTGCTGTTCGACCACGCAATTGAATGCCGCGGCCGCACCGGCCACCAGCCAGATACCGAAACAGGCGATGGCTGCGAGCTGCACCTGCGCCCAGGTGGGCACGCCAGGCACGGCGAGCACCATGCCGATGAGGGCACAGAACACGATGAGCTGGATCACGCGCGGTTTGGTCAGCGCGTGGTACTGGCGCCAGACCGAGGGCAAGACGACGGCCACAGAAGGGGAAGAGGCGGCGCTCATGGGGTCGATCGGGACATGTTCAGGTGGGCCGCACCGGCAGCTTCAGCGCGGCGGGCGGCGGCGCTGCGCGTGCCGCTGAGGGCGCCGGTGAAAACAATCACCAGCGCGGCGGCACCGGCCGTGTGGCCGACCGCCGCCAACAACGGCCAGTCCAGCACCACGTTGGTCAGGCCACTGGCGAACTGCCAGAGCGCGAGCAACCACAAGGCGCGCGCGGTGCGGCCCATGCCCGGCACTTGCCACAAGCGCCAGCCCAGCCACACCATGGCGCCCAGCACCACGAAGGCCATGAGACGGTGCACGTAGTGAATGGCGGTGAGGGCCGGGAAGGCAATCGCCTCACCCGCGCTGTTCAAGCCGAGATGGCGCCACAGCGTGAAGCCCTCGCGGAAATCCATGCTCGGCCACCAGCTGCCCTGGCAAGTGGGGAATTCGCTGCAGGCCAACACGGCGTAGTTGGTGCTGACCCAGCCACCCAGCGCGATCTGCAGCCACAGCAATGCCGTGACCGCCACCAGCGCCAAGCGCAGGCGCCCCGGCAGCGCGATCGGCCCGCGATCGCCGGGTCTGGCCAGCTGGTAGGCCACCGACTGCGCACGCAGCAGCGCCAGCAAACCCAGACCACCGAGCAGGTGCAAGGTGACGATGGCGGGGAACAGCTTCATGGTGACCGTGAGCGCACCGAAAGCACCCTGCACGCAGACCCACACCAGCGTGACCAGCGGCCACACGAACGACACCGACAGGCGCTTGCGTTCGATCCAGCTGACCAGCGCCAGCACCAGGATCAACACGCCCACCGCGGTGGCGAGGTACCGGTGGATCATCTCGATCCACGCCTTGGAGAAGGTGACCGGGCCGGTCGGCATCGCGTCCTGGGCGGCGGCGATGGCCGAGCTGGCGCCCACCGGGCTCACGCTGCCATAGCAGCCCGGCCAGTCGGGGCAACCCAGACCCGAATCCGTCAGGCGCGTGAAGGCACCGAAAAGGACGAGGTCAAACGTGAGGAACAAGGTGACCAGCGTGAGCACCCGCAGGCGCTGCGCAGGCGGCGCGTGGCGGTTGCGCACCCACACCCAGGCCAACGGGCCGAGCGCAAGGACCACACCCAGCAACATGATGCGGGCGATGGGGGCCAGGTCGTAGAGGGGCTGGGCGTCCATGTCACCGACCTTCCTTGTCCCAGAAAGCGGAGGCGCGCAGCAAGCGATCCAGGTCGCTCTTGGCTTTTTTGGGATCGATGTTGGCGGGGAAGCGCATCATCCAGTTGCCCAGGGGATCGACCACGTAGAGGTGGTCCTCGATTTTTTGACCAGGCGCTGGCTGCAGCCATGCGGCGAGGGCTTGCGCGTCGACCTGCAGCACCTGGGCCGCAGCGGTGGCTTGCTTCAGGGGCTCGCTCAGTGGCGAGTCGCCGGTGCGCAACCAGACCCAGTCCATGCGTTCTTTCTCACGGCCGAGGGTTTCACGCAGTTGGCGCTGCATCAGCAGGTGCTCCTGGCACACATCGGTGCAGGCGCTGTCGGCCACGCTGATTAGCAACCACTGGTCCTTCAGGGCCGCCAAGGGCACGGTCTGGCCCTGGGCGTTGACCGCGGTGATGGCCGGCAACGGGCGCTGCGGGTCGATCAACTCGCCGTAGTTGCGTCGGCCCTCGGGACGGATCACGTAGTAGGTGAGATAAGACGCCACCACCGGCGCCACGCACACCAACGCCAGGCCCAGCAGCTTCCAGCGCCCGGATCGCGCATTCACCACGGCGCCGGCACCGGCCTGATCGAGTGGCGGCAGGCTGTGCACGGTGAGGGTCAGGGGTTCATCGGGCGTCTGGGCCATGGGACATGCGCTTTCGGCGGGGGGAGATGATTTGAAACCAGAGATAGAGCAGGCCAGCCAGCGCGCACAAGCCAAACCACTGGAAGGCATAGCCGTGGTGCTTGTCGACCCCGATCGCTGCTCGCGGCCATTCGCGCAGGAGACCTTCGGGGGAAGCGCCGGTTTGCTGCACGGAAACCGGCATCAGGATGAGACCGGTTTCCAGGGCGAAAGTGCCAAGGTCGATATTTTGCCGGATCGCACCCGTGCCCGCTTCCCCCAGCTCGTATAGCTTGCCCGGCGGCGGGGCCAAGCGTCCTTCGAGCTCCACCTCGCCCGAGGGCGTGTCGATGGTGGGCACGCGGCTGCGGTCGGTGAAATCGCGCGGCACCCACCCCCGCTGCACCAGCACAGCGCTTGCACTGCCCGCCAGCTTCAGCGGCGTGACCAGAATGAAACCGTTGCGGGTCGCCATCTGCCGGTTGTCCAGGAACACGGACGCCTCTTTCACCCACTGCCCGCGCAACCGCACCGGCCGGTGCACACCCTCCTTGGGATCTCCTGCCTGCAGGAGATCGGCGGTCTGCCAAGCGGGCAGCCGGGCGCGCCGGTCGATCTGGTCCTGCAAGGCGATCTTCTGGCGGGCACGATCGAGCTGCCAGAAACCCAGCGAGGCCGTGACCACCATGGTGAACACGGTGGCCAGGGTGACCACCACCCAGCGGACACGCGACGACATCATGACCCTGCTCCCGGCGCTGGAGCGATGTCCGTCGCAGCACTGCGCAGACCAGCTCCCGCGATAATCCGGGTCATGAAATATCTGGCCATCGCAGCGTTCATTGCCATCCTCGGGAGTCTAGGCGCAGCCCTTGTGTTCATGATGCGCGGCGGCCAACCCGGAGCAGACGACGCACCCGAGGGCGTACCGCGCAAAAACCACATGGCCAGGGCACTGGCGTTTCGCGTGGGGTTTTCCATTCTGCTGTTCGTGGTCGTGATCATCAGCTACCTGATGGGCTGGATTCAGCCCACCGGCCTGCCCCTGCAGCGCTGATCAGACCCGTTGCCACCCGCTGCGCAGCGGCAACAAAAAAGCGCCCGATGGCGCTTTTTTGTTGAGCCACCCGGGGTTGCCGAGCAACCCGGACACCGCTCACAGCCAGTACACAAGGATGTAGAGGCCCAACCACACCACGTCCACAAAATGCCAGTACCAGGCAGCACCTTCGAAGCCGAAATGACGTTCTTTGGTGAAGTGGCCTTTCTGCAGGCGCAGGGTGATGAACAGCAGCATCAGCATGCCCACGAACACGTGGAAGCCGTGGAAGCCGGTCAACATGAAGAAGGTGGAGCCGAAGATGCCGGAGCTGAGCTTGAGGTTCAGGTCGGTGTAGGCGTGGTAGTACTCGTAGCCCTGAACGAACAAGAACACGATGCCCAGCACCACCGTCATCCACATGAAAGCAATGGTCCGGCCACGGTTGCCCGCCTGCAGTGCGTGGTGAGCCACGGTGAGGGTGACGCCCGAGGTCAGCAGCAAAGCCGTGTTGATCGTGGGCAACCAGAACGGACCCATGGTCTGGAAGGGCTCGACGATGCCACCGGGCGATGCCGTGGCACCGGCCTGAACGCTGGGCCAAACGGCCGAGAAATCGGGCCAGATCAGCGAATTCTCGAAGCCACCCAAAGCGGGCACCGAGTGCACGCGGGCCCACCAGAGCGCGGTGAAAAATGCGCCGAAGAACATCACTTCCGAAAAGATGAACCAGCTCATGCTCCAGCGGAAGGACAGATCGATCTTGCGACCGTACATGCCGCTTTCGCTCTCATGTACCGACTCGCTGAACCACTGAAACAGCACGAAGAGCCAGAAGGCCATGCCGAAAGCAAGCGAATACGCGCCCCAGCCCGCACCGTTGATCCATTGACCTGCGCCCAAAATGACAAAGAACAGGCCGATCGACGCCATCACCGGGTGCCGTGACGGACCCGGAACGTAGTAGTAGGGCGTTGTGCCGTGGGATGCTGCTGACATGCTCACTCCAATGTTGTCGCTTGTTTGAATAATGAAAAAAGGCTCAAAGTGAACGGCGGCTTCAGCCCGCCACCCAGTTCACCAACAGGATCAGGATCACCACGAACAGAAAGGCCATACCAACGCCCACTGCGATCAGGTGCAACGGGTTGAGCTTGGCAATGTCGGCCTGGTAGTCGGCGTTGCGGCGCACACCCAGAAATCCCCACAGCACGGCTTTGACCGTCCCGACGAAGGACCCCTTGCGCTTGTACAGCGGCTCGTTCATACGGCACCGGCCGGCTTCATGGTGATGGCCGGCTCGAAAGCCACGTCGGCGGGCGCTGCCGGTACCTTGCCGCCCACCTCAAAGAAGGTGTAAGACAAAGTGATCGTGGTCACGTCTTTGGGCAGACGGGGATCGATCACGAAGGCCACGGGCCATTCCTTCTTCTCACCCGCCTGCAAGGTGTACTGCGTGAAGCAGAAACACTCCAGCTTGTTGAAGTGCGCCATGGCCTGTTTGGGCGCGTAGCTCGGAATGGCCTGGGCGGCCATGGTGCGGTTCTGGATGTTCTGGAACTCGTACATCACCGTGGTCAGCTCACCCGGATGCACCTGAACGGATCGGACGGCGGGCTTGAAATGCCAGGGCCCTCGGCTGTTCACGTCGAATTCGACCGTGATGGTTCGGCTGGTGTCCACCTGCGTGTTGGCCGCCGCCTTGGACGTGGCACCGGGGATCTGTCGGTCCGACAGCGAGAGGATGTTGATCCCGGTTGCTTCGCAGATCGCGTTGTAGATCGGCACCAGTGCGTAGCCGAAGGCGAACATGCCCAGCGTGATCACGCCGAGCTTGCCCACCATCTTGAAGTTTTCGCTGCGCAGTCCCACGATCCGCTCCTGTGTTGTGTGTGCCCGGGCCTCAGCCGCCCAGGAACACCATCTTGCCCATGAACCCGAGGAAGAACACGAGCGCCACGGAGCCCAAAATCAAAGCCAGTCGGCGGTTGTGCTTCTTCTGATCGGGTGTCATGTTGCGAACCATCGTCGGATCAGCCAATCACCTTGGTGGCGGTGGCGTCGAGCTTGGGCGGGTTCTCGAAGGTGTGGAACGGAGCCGGCGATGGCACCTCCCACTCCAGACCTTCGGCACCTTCCCAAGGCTTCTGCGAGGCTTTCTCACCCTTGCCGGCCATGGCGGGCAGGATCACGGCCACGAAGAAATACACCTGTGCGATACCGAAACCGAACGCGCCCACCGAGGCGATGGCGTTGAAGTCGGCGAACTGCATCGGATAGTCGGCATAGCGGCGCGGCATGCCGGCCAGACCGAGGAAGTGCATCGGGAAGAAGGTGATGTTGAACGAGATCATCGACCACCAGAAATGGATCTTGCCGCGCGTTTCGCTGTACATCACACCGGTCCACTTGGGCAGCCAGTAGTAGATGCCGGAGAACATGGCGAACAGAGAACCGGCCACCAGCACGTAGTGGAAGTGGGCCACCACGTAGTAGGTGTCCTGCATCTGGATGTCGATCGGCGCCACGGACAGGATCAGACCGGTGAAGCCGCCGATGGTGAACACGAAGATGAAACCCACAGCCCACAGCATCGGGGTCTCGAAGGTCATCGAACCCTTCCACATGGTCGCGATCCAGTTGAAGATCTTCACGCCCGTCGGCACGGCGATCAGCATTGTGGAATACATGAAGAACAGCTGGCCGGTCACCGGCATGCCGGTGGTGAACATGTGGTGCGCCCACACGACGAAGGACAGGATGGCGATGGAACCGGTGGCGTACACCATGGAGGCGTAGCCGAACAGCTTCTTGCGGGAAAACGCGGGCACGACCTGGCTCACGATGCCGAAGGCCGGCAGGATCATGATGTAGACCTCGGGGTGGCCGAAGAACCAGAAGATGTGCTGGTACATCACCGGGTCACCGCCGCCGGCGGGGTTGAAGAAGCTGGTGCCGAAGTGGCGGTCGGTCAGCGTCATGGTGATGGCACCGGCCAGCACGGGCATCACGGCGATCAGCAGGTAGGCGGTGATGAGCCAGGTCCAGCAGAACATGGGCATCTTCATCAGCGTCATGCCGGGCGCGCGCATGTTCAGGATGGTCACGATGATGTTGATCGAACCCATGATCGACGATGCGCCCAGGATGTGCATGGCAAAGATGCCGGCGTCCATCGAGGGGCCCATCTGCAGGGTCAGCGGTGCGTACAGTGTCCAACCGGCGGCGGGGGCGCCACCGGGCATGAAGAACGACGACACCAGCATCAGTGCGGCAGGAATCATCAGCCAGAAGCTGAAGTTGTTCATGCGGGCAAAGGCCATGTCGGACGCGCCGATCTGCAGCGGGATCATCCAGTTCGCAAAGCCCACGAAGGCCGGCATGATGGCACCGAACACCATGATCAGGCCGTGCATGGTGGTCAGCTGATTGAACAGCCCGGGGTTCACCAGTTGCAGCCCGGGCTGGAACAGCTCGGCGCGGATCAGCAGGGCCAGCACACCGCCCACCATGAGCATGGTGAACGAGAACAGCAGGTACAGCGTGCCGATGTCCTTGTGGTTGGTCGCGAAGACCCAGCGGCGCCAGCCCGTGGGGGCGTGGTGGTCGTGGTCGTGGCCGTGGGCGTCGTGGTGGTCGAGAACAGCACTCATGGTCGGTTTCCTTGGAAGCTCAATGTTTGTTCAACGCGATCACTTGCGGGCGGCTTGCACTTCGGCCGGCTGCACGATCTGCTGGGTCTGGTTCGACCAGGTGTTCTTGGCGTAGGTCATGACGGCGGCCAGCTCGGTGTCGCTGAGCTGTTTCCACGCGGGCATGGCACCGTTGTTCTGGCCGTTCAGCAACACGTTGATGATCTTGCCTTTGTCGGCATCGACCACCAGGGCCGAACCATCCAGCGGCTTGATCGGGCCGGCACCCTTGCCGCTGGCCTGGTGGCAGGCGACGCAGTTGGCGGCGTACACGGACTCACCGCGCTTGACCAGATCGGCCAGCACCCAGACCTTGGAGGGGTCGTCTGCCGCGGCGGCCATGGCCTTCTGCTTCTCACCGACCCAGGCGCTGTACTCTTCAGCCGTCACCACTTTCACGTGGATGGGCATGTAAGCGTGTTCCTTGCCGCACAGCTCAGCGCACTGGCCATAGAAGTCGCCGGTTTTCTCGGCACGGAACCAGGTATCGCGCACGAAACCGGGAATCGCATCCTGCTTGACGCCGAAGGCGGGCACCATCCAGGCGTGGATCACGTCGTTGGCGGTCGTGATGATCCGCACCTTTTTGCCCACCGGCACCACCAACGGGTTGTCCACCTTGAGCAGGTAGTTGTCGGTGGCTTCGGGCTTGCCGCTGTTGGACATCACGCGGTGGTTGTTGTCCAGGGTGGAGAGGAAGCCGATGCCCTCGCCTTCGCCCTTGATGTAGTCATAGCCCCACTTCCACTGCATGCCCGTGGCCTTGATGGTCAGGTCGCTGTTGGTGGTGTCTTTCTGGGCCACCAGCACCTTGGTGGCGGGCAGCGCCATGCCGATGACGATGAGCAGGGGAACAATGGTCCAGCCCAACTCGACCCAGATGGGTTCTGCCAGCGCCTGGGATTTGTGACCCACCGACTTGCGGTGCTTCAGGATGGAATAGAACATCACGCCGAAAACGATGAGGAAGATGACGGCGCACAACGCCATCATGAACCAGTGCAGCCAATGCTGCTCTTCGGCGATGCGGGTGGCAGGCGGCGCAAAGTTGAGCTGGTTGACGGCTGGGCCACCCGGCAGGTCGTTGACCTTTTGTGCTGCGACCGTGGTCCAGGCACCGAGACCGAGCGTCAGCGTGGTGGCAGCAGCGCAAAGCCTGGCCCATGGGTTCCGTGGGGAATGCACCGTTTTCTTCGTCGTACTCACTTTTTCCGCCTCAAATATAAGTATTGATTTATATCAATGCCGATTAGAACAAATTTTCAGAGCCACAGACACCCGTCAAACCAACCCGACCACGCTTCAGGCATCGCTCATGCCCCTCGCAGCGCCAGGCGAATCTCCCGTGCCAGCACCGGTCGCAGGTCCGACCGCACAAAGCGGCCTACCTGCACCGACTGGCCACCGCCGCGCACCTCGATCAACTGACCGGCATCCTGCCTGGGCTCCACCCGAACCCATTCGCGGGCGAATTCGCACCGCGACAGTCTGCCGGCCGTCTCACGTTCCACCACCAGCCGACCGCCCAACAGACAGATGCGCTCGTTGTCGGTCGCGTGGCGGGCGTACACGAGAAAAGCCGTCCCCACCGCCATCAGCTCAAGCACAGCGAAAGGCAACACCAGGGTGGCACCTTGCAACCAGAAAAACCCCGCCACCCCCATTGAAAGGAGGCACAGGGAAGCGTAGAGGTAGCCCAATTGAGCCGGGGTGACCGAGCAGTTGCGCTTCAGGGTCCACTCGATGCCTTGTTCAGACAGCGTCGCGAATCGGAATGCGTTGTTTGCCTGGCTCACCATCCACCACCGGTACTGGTCGCGACCATCCCGAAAGATGGCGCACTGGCAAAGGGAAAATGCCCTTGAAAATCTGGCCAACGTCGATTGTAGCGGCGTGAAACCGTGTCTCCCCTGACAAAGGCGTCACTCCCGAGTGGGAAAAGGTGTCATCCCGGTGTCAGCGCCGACCGGATCGCAACATGGCCCGCATGTCCTCCACCGCAAGCGATGTGCTCGATGCCACCGGCACCCGCGGCACCGGCTTGAAGGCATGGCCGTAAATGATTTCGAAGGTCAGGCCGATGCGTCCATCCGCCGATCGGGGCATTCTGGACTCGATGGCGGCGCACAGCCTGGCGTGCCAGTGGCGCGAGCGGCAGGCGCCGAAACGCTGGTCGCTCAGGTTGTGGCCCAGACCCCTCAACTCGGCCAGCAGGGGTGCTGCGCCGCTGTAGGTCAGGGTCATGCGCTCCATGTCCATCACCGGCTCGGCAAAACCGGCGTGCACCAGCATGTCGCCCCAATCGTGCATGTCGGTGAACGCGTGCGAGGGCAACGGCCAGCCTTCGTCCGCGTACACCGCGCGGAGCTCTTTCAGCGTGTCGGGGCCCAGGCAGGAAAACATGAGGAAGCCATCGGTGTCGATCTGCCGGTGCCATTGCGCCAGCAAGGTCTGCGGTTTCGGCTCCATGTGCAACGCCATGTTGGCCCACAGCATGCGAACCCGGGTGTCGTTTGTCGAGGCCGTCGGGCCACCAGCCTTTCCCCATTGCAGAGGATTCCAGGACCGCTGCGGGGCCTCGCGGGTGGCCGACAGCGCCTCACTGATCCGACGCGCGCTCACGTGGCACGAGGCTGCGGGCAGCATGTGACGCAGCTTTCGATGCACCTCAAGTCCGCCCTGCACCGGCTCCCAGTGCAGCCAGCTCGTGGGGGGGTCGCGGAACCAGGGGAGCCGATCGGCCATGCGCGAGCCCACCTCTTCGTGCAACCAGGGGCTGGTGGACGCGGCGCGTTGCAGCCAGCGTTGCGCAGCGACCAGGTCCATGCCGGGTACGGGATGTTCAGCGTCGACGTGAGTATTCAAGCGAAGGATTCGGGCGCTCGACCCATGGGGTATCGGTCGGAGCGCGCCAGTATATTGGTCCGATGCTCGCCGCCCGACACGCCATGGGGAAAGCCTTGCCTGGCACCTGCCAGGTCTGCGCCGCGTGGCCAGCGCAACCGGTGTGCGAGGACTGCATCCAGCGGTTCGCCACACCCCGGCCTCGCTGCGGGGTTTGCGCCGTTGCGATGCCGGACGACCGGGGCCTCTGCGGCGCGTGCCTGACCCGCCCCGACGCACCGGCGGTGCAGCAATGCGTGGCGGCCGTGGAGTACGCCTACCCTTGGGACACCCTGATCGCGCGCTTCAAGTTCCGCTCCGAGCCAGGATGGGCGCGGCCCTTCGCACAGCTGATGCTGAACGCGCCGCACACCGTCGCGCTGCTGCACACCCGACCGCTGGTGGTGCCCATCCCGCTCACGGCCGCCCGGCTGGGTGAGCGGGGCTACAACCAGGCCTGGGAGCTGGTGAAGGCGCTGCGCGGGCTGTGCCGGGGAGGCCAACCCGCATGCCCCTTCGATTCGCTGGCCACCGCGCTCGTGCGCCTGGGCGAAACGCCCGACCAGCACAGCCTGGGTCGCGAGGCGCGCCTGCGCAACCTGCGTGGCGTGTTCGCCGCCCATCCCCACCACGCGCGGCAGCTCGACGGCCGACACGTGCTGCTGGTGGACGACGTGACCACCACCGGCGCCACGCTGCACACCGCCGCGCAGGCCCTGCAGCAAGCGGGTGCCGCTCGGGTCAGCGCACTGGTGTTCGCGCGCACGCCGCCGAACCGCTAAGCTCGGCGGCCATGTTCAACATCGTTCTTGTCCACCCCGAGATCCCGCCCAACACGGGCAACGTGATCCGCCTGAGTGCCAACACGGGCTGCAGCTTGCACCTGATTGAACCGCTGGGTTTTTCGATGGACGACAAGCACATGAAGCGCGCCGGGCTCGATTACCACGAGTACGCCTCGCTGTGCCGCCATGCCGACTGGGCCGCCTTCCTGCAAACCGAACAACCCGATCCCACGCGCTTGTTCGCCTTCACCACACGGGGCAGCCACAGCGCTTTCAGCAACACGTTCCAACCCGGCGACTGGCTGGTGTTCGGCTCCGAGACCAGCGGCCTGCCCGAAGCGCTGCGGGAATCCATCCCCACCCCTCAGCGCCTGCGCCTGCCCATGATGGCGGGCCAACGCAGCTTGAACCTGTCCAATGCGGTGGCGGTGACGGTGTTCGAGGCCTGGCGCCAGCAGGCATTTGCGGGAGCGCTTTCGTGACGCAGGTCACGCGCTGGGCCAAAGGCGTCGTTCACCCCGGCCCTGGCCCGTCCGATAATTTCGCATGATCATGCGCACCGCCCCCGCAACCAGCCCGACCCGACCCGGGGTGCCGGCTGCGCAGCGCGCCCGGAGTGCTTCGTGATCACCGCCATGGCCCGTTGGCTGGGCGCTCACCTCACCTCCCGCAAGCGCGGCACCCACAAAGCCACGCTCAAGGACCTCGCGGTCATCCGCCGTCCCTTGCTGCGCTGCATTGAAGATTGCCTGGACCTGCAGGCCTTGCGGTTGCGCAAGAAAATTGAATCGGCTCGCACACCGCAAGAGCTGTGGCTGCTGAGGAACGACGCATTTCAAGTCATTTCGCAACAGCACAACCAATCCGTGGCGGCCGAACGCATCAACGCGCTGATCCAGGCTTTTGAAGGTTGGCTCGAGCCGAAGCAGCTCGTGCGCATCAAGTAAGTCCGACCGTCAGGGATAGCGCCGGACCAGCGATTCGGCGAAGCACACCGGTTTGTCCGCGCCCTCGCGCTCCACCACCACGCCCCAGGTCATTTGCTGGCCACCGTGCTCGATGGCCTCGCAGGCCTGCAGCGTCAGGCGCGCGCGCACCCGACTGCCCACGGGCACCGGCGAGGTGAAGCGCACGCGGTTCAAACCGTAGTTCACGCCCATGCTGGAGCCCTGGATGTGCAGCGCCGATTCGAAGAACACCGGCAATAGCGACAGCGTGAGGAAGCCGTGCGCGATCGGTGCGCCGAACGGGCCGGCCTTGGCGCGCTCCACGTCCACGTGGATCCACTGGTGATCGCCGGTGGCCTCGGCAAAGCGGTTGACCTGCTCCTGGGTGATGGCGACCCAGTCACTCACGGCCACTTCCTGACCCACACAGGCGGCCACATCGGCCAAGGATTCGAATGTTTTCATGCGCGCCACTGTAGGGCCGCCATGGATCGGGGCCTGTCGGCCCCGGGACAGCGCACGCGCTTCAGGCGTCGAGCCACTGGCAGATGGCCTGCCACTGCTGCAGGTCCTTTTCCACCCGGCCGGGCGCCACGTCGAACAGCGTGAGCCCGCGCGCCGCGAGGTGGATGTAGTTCTGCGTGTCGCGCAGCGTGCCCAGCACCGGCAGACCCAGGCTGGCGACAAATTCATTGAGCTTGTCGGCCGAGATGGTGCGCGGATCGACCCGCATGCCGACGATACCCACCTGCAACTGGTCGGCTCGGCGGGTCTCGGCCAGTTCATCGAGGAACGCGCGCGTGGCGTAGATATCGAAAATGCTGGGCTGCAAGGGCACCAGCACCTTGTCGGCGATTTTGAGCACGTCCTTGAAGCGCCAGCCATGCAGACCCGCGGGCGTGTCGAGCACCACATGGGTGGTGTCCTTGGGTGGGCGCGCGATCAGGTCGTGCGACACCGCCCAGCTTCGAATGGGCCGCGCGGCGGGGGGACGCAGCTTGAGCCACAGGGCCGAGGACTGCTGGCGGTCCACGTCGCCCAGCATCACCGAGTGGCCCTGGCTGGCGAAGTAGCCGGCCACGTTGGTCGACAGCGTGGATTTGCCCACGCCTCCTTTGGGATTGGCAACCACCACGATCGGCATCTGGAGCTCCTTGGCTGGGAAACGGCCCGTGCGCCGGAGGCGCTGGGCGGGGCTGGCACGGCGAGCGCCTATGTTATGCCAGCGCGTCCCAGACGAGTTTGCAGCCGGTGAGGAACATGCCGGCATAAACCATGCGGTAAAAAAGCAGCGGTTTGATGCGGTGCGCAATGCGAACGCCCACCCACACGCCGATGGGCGCGAACGGGAGCAAAGCCAGCGACGTCGTCATGTTGCGCACATCGAGCAGGCCCAGCCACGCATAGGGAATCCACTTGGCCAGGTTGATGAAGAAGAAGAAAAAGGCCATCGTGCCGGTGAACAGCAGGGGCGACAGGCGCAGCGGGATCACGTAGGCATTGATCGGCGGCCCGCCGGCGTGCGCAATGAAGCTGGTGAAACCCGAGGTCACACTGAGCAGACCGCCGACCCATTTGGGCGGCGGTGGGCTGTCGGGTTGGGGCGGGAACACCAGGCGCTGCGCCAGAAAGAGCAGCGTGAAGACCCCCACGATGCCGGCCACCACGCGCGCATCCAGCAGTTTGAAGAGCAACGCGCCGATGACGATGCCCGCCAGCCCGAAGGGCAAGAGGAACATCAGCAGGCGCCGGTCCACGTTCTTGCGAAACGCGGCCATGCCCAGCAAATCCATCAGCAGCAGCACCGGCATGAGGATGGCCGCAGCCTGCGGCACGGTGACCGCCAGCGCCATCATGGGCACGGCCAGCGAGCCGAAGCCGGCGCCGAATCCACTCTTGCTCACGCCGAGCAACAGCACGGCGGGAATCGACACGGCATAGAAATACGGATCGGTGATGAGGGACAGGGCCACGAGGTTCAGACAAAAGAAGAGCCCGCATCTGATGGCGGGCTCGTTGAGTGGGTTGGATGATCGGCCGGTGCCTCCGGATGGCCAGTGGCACGCAGCGCGCGCACGCCGGAAAACGGGCCGTTCAGACGCGTTCGATCACCAGCGCAATGCCCTGCCCCACGCCGATGCACATGGTGCACAAAGCGTAGCGCCCACCCGTGGCGTGCAGGCGGTTCACCGCCGTGGTGGCCAGGCGCGCGCCGCTGGCGCCCAGCGGGTGGCCCAGCGCAATGGCGCCGCCCCAGGCGTTCACCCGCTCGTCGTCGTCGGGCAGGCCCAGCATGCGCAGCACGGCCAGGCCTTGCGCGGCAAAGGCTTCGTTGAGTTCGATCACGTCCATCTGCGCCAGCGACAGGCCGGTGAGCGCCAGCACCTTCTGCGTCGCCGGTGCCGGGCCGATGCCCATGATGCGCGGCGCCACACCCACCGTGGCCATGCCGACCACGCGGGCGCGCGGCGTCAGACCGTTTTTCTTGGCACTCGCTTCATCGGCCAGCAGCAAGGCGCAGGCGCCGTCGTTCACGCCGCTGGCGTTGCCGGCGGTCACGCTGCCGTCGGGCCGCACCACGCCCTTGAGCTTGGCGAGCGACTCCAGGGTGGTGGCACGCGGGTGTTCGTCGTGCTCCACCACGATCGCATCGCCCTTTTTCTGGGGGATGGTGACCGCCACGATTTCACGCGCCAGATGCCCGGCCTTCTGCGCGGCCACGGCCTTGGTCTGGCTGGCCAGGGCCATGCGGTCCTGCGCCTCGCGCTCGATCTTGAACTCGGTCGCCACGTTCTCGGCCGTCTCGGGCATGGAGTCCACGCCGTACTTTTCCTTCATCAGCTTGTTGACGAAACGCCAGCCGATGGTGGTGTCGTACACGGCGTTGTTACGGCCGAAGGCGGTTTCCGACTTGGGCATCACGAAGGGCGCGCGGCTCATGCTCTCCACGCCGCCGGCGATCATGAGGCCGGCCTCGCCCGCGCGAATGGCGCGTGCCGCGGTGCCCAGGGCATCGAGGCCCGAACCGCACAGGCGGTTGAGGGTGGCACCGGGCACTTCCATCGGCAGGCCGGCCAGCAGGCTGGCCATGTGGGCCACGTTGCGGTTGTCTTCGCCGGCCTGGTTGGCGCAGCCGAAGATCACGTCGGTGATGCTGGCCCAGTCCACGCCCGGGTTGCGCTGCATCAGCGCACGCAGGGGGATGGCGCCGAGGTCGTCGGTGCGCACGCTGGAGAGCGCGCCGCCGTAGCGGCCGATGGGGGTGCGGATCGCGTCGCAAATGAAGGCTTGGGTCATGGGGGTCTCCGGTGTGGTGGGGTCAGGCGGCGATGGGCAGGCCCACCAGGCGCTCGAGTTCGGCGTGGGCCAGGCCATCGACCTTGTCGATGAGCTGCAGACCCTGCGGCGTGCACGCGAGTGTGGCGAGATCGGTGTAAATGCGTTTCACGCAGGCGACACCGGTGAGCGGGTAACTGCAGGTGGGCACCACCTTGCTGCGGCCCTGCTTGTCCAGCAAGTCCATCATCACCCAGGTCTGCTTGGCGCCCACGGCCAGGTCCATCGCGCCGCCCACGGCGGGAATGGCGCCGGGCTCGCCGGTGCTCCAGTTCGCCAGATCACCGGTGGCCGAGACCTGGAACGCGCCGAGCACGCAGATGTCGAGATGGCCGCCGCGCATCATGCCGAAGCTGTCGGCGTGGTGGAAGTACGCGCCGCCGGGCAGCAGCGTCACCGGCTGTTTGCCGGCGTTGATGAGGTCGTAGTCCTCAAGCCCTGCGGCCGGTGCCGGGCCCATGCCCAGGATCCCGTTTTCGCTGTGCAACACCACCTCGATGCCCGGGGCCAGATGGTTCGCCACCTGCGTGGGCATGCCGATGCCGAGGTTCACATAGGCGCCGTCGTGGATGTCGCGCGCCACGCGCTGCGCGAGTTCGGCCTTGCTGCGTTTCTGGTAAGTCATACAGACCCTTTGAAGCCGCCGGCTTGGGTGGCCACCCGGTCGATGCAAACGATCTTTCCCACGTGGATGCCGGGCGTGACGATGGTCTCGGGGTCGAGCTCACCGAGCTCCGCGAGCTCGTGCACGGTGGCGATGGTGTGGCGCGCGGCCATGGCCATCACCGGCCCGAAGTTGCGCGCGGCCTTGCGGTAGGTGAGGTTGCCCCAGCGGTCGCCGCGCTCGGCCTTGATCAGGGCCACGTCGCCAGGCAGCGGCGACTCGAACACGTAATGGCGGCCGTTGATCTCGCGCGACTCCTTGCCCTCGGCCAGCGCGGTGCCGTAGCCGGTGGGGGTGAAGAAGCCACCGATGCCGGCACCGGCGGCGCGCAGCCGCTCGGCCAGGTTGCCCTGGGGCACGAGTTCCAGTTCAATCTGGCCGGCCCGGTAAAGGCCGTCGAAGACGTGGCTGTCGGCCTGGCGCGGGAAGCTGCAGATGATCTTGCGCACCCGCCCGGCGGCCAGCAGCGCGGCGAGACCCGTGTCGCCGTTGCCGGCGTTGTTGTTCACCACGGTGAGCTCGCGCGCGCCGTGTTCGATCAGGCCGTCGATCAGCTCGGCGGGAATGCCCGAGGTGCCGAAGCCGCCGATGAGCACGGTGTGCCCGTCGCGCACCACCGACAGTGCGTCGGCGATCGACGGGGAAATCTTGTTGATCACGCTGTCTCCTGTTCGGCTGCTCGGCCTTGTTCTGAAATTTTGTTCGCCTGAAGAACAAATGTTCGCGGATTGAATTATAAACAGGCATTCGTCGAAACGACCCATGCCTTCAACCACCACCCCACCCCGCCCCGGCGACAGTTACGTGCAATCGTTCGCGCGCGGGCTCGAGGTCATCCGCAGCTTCAGCGCCCAGGCACCGCGCCAGACGCTGAGCGAAGTGGCCGCGCGCAGCGGGCTCACACGCGCCGGCGCGCGCCGCATCCTGCTCACGCTGCAGGCACTGGGCTATGTGGAGAGCGACGGCCGCGACTTCCGCCTTACCGCGCGCATCCTCGACCTGGGCTTTGCCTACCTTTCGTCGATGCCGATCTGGAACCTGGCCGAGCCGGTGGTCGAGGCGCTGGTCGAATCGGTCAAGGAATCGAGCTCGGCCGCGGTGCTCGACGGCACCGACATCGTCTATGTGATGCGCGTGCCCACCCACAAGATCATGAAAAACTCGCTGGGCATCGGCTCGCGCCTCCCGGCCCACTGCACCTCCCTGGGCCGCATGCTGCTGGCGGGCCTGAGCGACGACGAAGTGCTCGAACGCCTCAAGGTGTCCGACCTCAAGCCGCTCACCCGCCACACCATCACCGACCCCACTGCCCTCCTCGCCCGCGTGCAGCAGGCGCGCAAACAAGGCTGGTGCCTGGTGAACCAGGAACTGGAAGAAGGCCTGATTTCGCTGGCCGCACCGCTGGTGGACGCCAACGGCCGCACCGTGGCCGCGCTCAACCTGAGCGGCCAGGCCAACCGCACCAGCGCCCGCGTGGTGCAAGACACGCTGCTGCCCCCGCTGCTGGACGCCACCCGCCAGATCTCCGCCCTGCTGGCGGTGAAGGGCAGCGCATGAACCCGGCCTTGAACAACGTGGCGCTCTGGGGCGAAGGCCTGCGCCTGCTGGTCGAGATCAGCGCCACAGCCGCCTTTGCGCTCTCAGGCGTGATGGCGGGCGCGCGCAAGCAGCTCGACGCGGTGGGCGTGTGCGTGGTCGGGTTTCTGGCGGCATTTGGTGGCGGCACGCTGCGCGACCTGCTGCTGGACCAACGCCCTTTCTTCTGGGTGCGCCACGTGGAGCTGCTGTGGGGCGTGTTCGCCCTGTGCGTGCTCGCCATGCTGTTCCTGCGCTCGCGCCACTTTGCACTCACCGAGCGTGCCATGCAGTGGCCCGATGCGTTGGGCCTGGGGCTGTTTGCCGCCACCGGCGTGCACCAGGCGCTGCTGCTGGACATGCCGGCGCTGGTGGCGGTGCTCATGGGCCTGACCACCGGCGTGTTCGGCGGCGTGCTGCGAGACGTGGTGTGCAACGAGATCCCCACCGCCTTCCACGACCACCGGCCCTACGCGGTGTGTGCGTTTGCCGGCAGCTGGGTCTATGTGGGCCTGTGGCAGCTGCAGGCGCCGGGCTGGCTGGCGCTGCTGGGGTGCGTGGGTGTCACGGCCGGGCTGCGGGGTCTGGCCCTGTGGCGCAACTGGCAACTGCCCGCCTGGCGGCTCTGACACGCGCGCTGCGGGACAATCGCTCCCATGTTCAATCCGACCCAAGCCGATGTGCGCCGCTTCTTCTGCGCGGTGCACGCCAAAACGCTGCAGCAGCAGCCCATGGAAGCCATCGAGTCGCTGGCCAGCCAGTGGATCGCCGAGCACCCCGAGTACCACGCCGAATTGAGCGACGTGGACGCGGCGCTCTCCCGCATCGGCGAGCCCGTCACCGACCGCGACAACCCGTTCCTGCACCTGTCCATGCACTTGTCGATCAGCGAGCAGTGCAGCATCGACCAGCCCCCGGGCATTCGCCAGGCGGTGGAGCTGCTCACCGCGCGCCGCGACGACCTGCACGCCGCGCACCACGAGGTGATGGAATGCCTGGGCACCATGCTCTGGGAGAGTCAGCGTTCGGGAAGGCCGCCGGACGGTCAGGCCTACATCGACCAGGTGCGCAGGCGGGCAACGAAGGACTGACCGGACAACAAAAAAGCCGCTCAATGAGCGGCTTTTTTCAGGGCAGACGGGCTTATTTGAAGCGCGGCTGAGCCACCACTTTCATCTCGCCTTCCAGCGAGCCCAGGTACTTGGCGATCTCGCGCATCTCGGCGGTGGAGTACTGCTTGGCGATGCCGGCCATGATGCCGTTGGAACGGCCCACCACCGCATTGCCTTCAACCGTGTACGCCTTGAGCGCGAAGAAGAGGTAGTCGGCGTGCTGGCCGGCCAGCTTGGGGTAGCTGGGGTCGATCGGCTTGCTGAAGTTGGCGCCGTGGCACGAAGCGCAAGCGCCTTTCTCGATCAGCGCGGCGGCCGTCGTGCTGGCGGTGCGGGGGGTGTCGGGCGCGGTCTTGTCGGCGTGCGAGGCGTAGTAAGCGGCCAGGTCGGCCATGTCCTGCTCGGTCAGCGAACCCGCAATGCCGCGCATGGTGGGGTGCTTGCGGTCGCCCTTTTTGTAGGCGTTGAGCGCCGACACGATGTAGGCACCCGACTGGCCCGAAATCATGGGCACCTTGTGGATTTCAGGGAAGCTGTTCTGGTAACCCGGGATGCCGTGGCAGCCGATGCACATCTCGGCCTTCTTCTGACCGGCCGCCACGTCACCCGTGGCACCCTGGGCGTGAACCGAAAAAGCGGCTGCGGAAAGCGTCGCAGCGGCGACAAGGGTGCGGGTGATCGTGGAGAACAGTGAGGTCATTTTGCAAGCACAATGAATGAATCAGCGGGGGAAAATCAACCGCTGATTATATAGACCGGTCAAGGCACCCCTCGCCTCAAAACCCCGGCCGGTGCGGGCCCTGTCAGGCGGCTGCCAGCAGCCTGGGGGCCGGATCACCCAGGATTTCGCCACCCGTTCAACCCTTCCAGCAGAACAACCCATGAAATTCCAAGGCTCCGAGAACTACGTCGCCACGCAGGACCTGATGCTGGCCGTCAACGCCGCGATCACACTCAAACGCCCGCTGCTGGTCAAGGGCGAGCCCGGCACCGGCAAGACCATGCTGGCCGAAGAGGTGTCCACGGCGCTCAAACTGCCGCTGCTGCAGTGGCACATCAAGAGCACCACCAAGGCTCAGCAGGGCCTGTACGAGTACGACGCGGTGAGCCGCCTGCGCGACAGCCAGTTGGGCGAGGAAAAGGTCAAGGACATCCACAACTACATCCTCAAGGGTGTGCTGTGGCAGGCCTTCACGGCCGATGAACCGGTGGCGCTGCTGATCGACGAGATCGACAAGGCCGACATCGAATTCCCGAACGACCTGCTGCGCGAACTCGACCGCATGGAGTTCTATTGCTATGAGACGCGCGAGCTGGTGCGCGCCAAACACCGCCCGCTGGTGTTCATCACCTCCAACAACGAGAAGGAGTTGCCCGACGCGTTTTTGCGCCGCTGCTTCTTCCACTACATCAAGTTCCCCGAAGCGGAGACCATGCAGCGCATCGTGGACGTGCACTTCCCGAGCCTCAAGAAAGAGCTGCTGGCCGCTGCCATGAAAACCTTCTACGACGTGCGCAACCTGCCCGGCCTGAAGAAAAAGCCCAGCACCTCCGAACTGCTCGACTGGCTCAAGCTGCTGATGGCCGAAGACATCCCGCTCGAAGCGCTGCAAAGCGCCGACAGCAAGGTCAGCATCCCGCCGCTGGTGGGCGCGCTGCTGAAAAACGAGCAGGACACGACCTTGTTTGAAAAACTGGTCTTCATGAACCAAAGGAACCGTTGAGCGGCTTTGACATGTCATTCGTTCAACCGGTCACCCTCCGCAACAACGGCATGGCCCTGGTCCCGCTCTCGCTGGACCACGAAGACGGCTTGCGCGCCGCTGCGGCCGATGGCGAACTCTGGAAGCTGCGCATCACCTCGGTGCCCGAACCGCACGAGACACGCGGCTACATCGAGACGGCGCTGAAGATGCGCGACGAAGGCCACCGCTTTGCCTTCGCCGTGACAGAGGAAGCCACGGGAAAAGTGCTCGGCAGCACCAGCTTCCACGACATCCTGCCGGCGGTGAAACGCGTGGAGATCGGCTACACCTGGTACGCGAAAAGCGTGCAGCGCAGCCATGTCAACACCACCTGCAAGCTGCTCATGATGGGGCACGCCTTCGACACCCTGGGCTGCCACGTGGTGGGCTGGCGCACCGACAACTACAACTTCGCGTCGCAAAAAGCCATTGAGCGGCTCGGCGCAAAAAAAGACGGCGTGATCCGCGGCCACGCCCTGCGACGCGACGGGACCATCCGCGACACGGTCATGTACAGCATGCGCTCGGGCGAGTGGCCGGAGGCGAAAGCCCAGCTGCTGTACCTGCGTGGCCTTCACGCCTGACAACGGGAGATCACCATGCTGATCGACTTCTTCTACACCTTGCGTTCGGCCAAGCTGCCGGTGTCCGTCAAGGAATACCTGATGCTGCTGGAGGCGTTGCAGGCCGACGTGGTCGGGCCGCGCAACCCCGACGCCTGCAGCATGGACGACTTCTACTTCCTGGCGCGCACGGCGCTGGTGAAGGACGAGAAGCACTACGACAAGTTCGACCGCGCGTTTGCCGCCTACTTCAAGGGCGTGGAAATGATCGCGGACTTCACCAAGCCCATCCCGGCCGACTGGTTGCGCCAGGAGTTGGAACGCATCCTGTCCGACGAGCAGAAGGCCAACGCGCCCAAGATGGACTGGGACGAGCTCATGGAGACGCTGAAGAAGCGGCTGGAAGAGCAGAAGGAACGCCACGAAGGCGGCAGCAAGTGGATCGGCACCGGCGGCACCTCGCCGTTCGGCAACAGCGGGCAGAACCCGCAAGGCGTGCGCATCGGCGGCAAGGGCGGCAACAAGAGCGGCGTGAAGGTGTGGGAGCAGCGCGCCTACCGCGACTACGACGACACGCAGGAGCTGGGCACGCGCAACATCAAGGTGGCGCTGCGCCGCCTGCGCAAGTTCGCGCGCGAGGGCAACGAATTCGAGCTGGACCTGCCCGACACCATCCGAGCCACGGCGGCCAACGCCGGCTACCTCGACATCAAGATGATCCCGGAGCGGCACAACAACGTGAAGGTGCTGCTGCTCATGGACGTGGGCGGCACCATGGACGAGCACATCCAGCGGGTGGAGGAGCTGTTCTCGGCGGTCAAGGGCGAGTTCAAGCACCTGGACTTCTACTACTTCCACAACTGCGTCTACGACTTCATGTGGAAGAACAACCGCCGCCGCTACGCCGAGAAGTTCCCCACCTGGGACATCATCCGCAAGTACAACAAGGACTACAAACTCATCTTCGTGGGCGATGCGACCATGAGTCCTTACGAAATCTTGCAACCCGGCGGCAGCGTGGAATACAACAACGAGGAGGCCGGCGCCGAGTGGCTGCAGCGCCTCACGCACGCTTTTCCCAAGTACGCGTGGATCAACCCGGAACCTCAGGGCGTGTGGCAGTATCGACAGAGCATCAGCGTGATCCAGCAACTCATGAGCCAGCGCATGTTCCCGCTGACCTTGAAGGGACTGGAAGACACGATGAGATTGCTCTCCAAATAACTGCATGAAATGTTTTGTCGCGGACCCCGCCCGTTGGGCGGGGTCCTTTCTGTTTTGCGTCGCCTTCTTGTGTCCACCGGCCGCACGGGCGCAAGCCGTGGAGGCGCCTGTGGCACCCGCGGCCAGCGCCCTGCAGGACGCGGTGGACGCGGCCGATGCCGATGCGCCAGCCGCGCCCACCACCCGCGAGCGCACCACGCCCCGCACGCCCCGCCCACCGGCCGAGCCCCGCTTCGAGATCGACCTGCAGGCCCCCGACGAGGTGCGCGAGTTTTTGCTGCGCCACCTCGAACTGCAGCGCTTTCGCCTGCTGCGCAACCTCGACGCCAACGAACTCACCCGCCTGCTGGCCGCGGCCCCCGCCAACCTGCGCGAGCTGCTCGCGACGCTGGGCCACTTTTCGCCCGTGGTGGATGTGATCGGACCACCCGCCCTGACCGCGGCGGCCGACGCCGCTGGCGGCAATGGCAATGGCACCCGGCCTCTGGGCACGGTGACCATCCGGGTGTCGCCGGGCCCCGTCACCCGGGTGGCCTCGGTGAACGTGTCCTTTGTGGGCGACATCGCCACCGCACCCGAGGCCAGCGAGCAACGCGACACCATCCAGCGCGAGGTGAGCGTGATGCAGGGCCTGCCGTTTTCGCAAAGCGACTGGGACCGCACGAAGGACGCTGCCCTGCGCGCCCTGATCGCCAGGCGCTATCCCGCAGGCCGCGTGCAGAACAGCCTGGCCGACATCGACGCCGACAACCGCCAGGCCAACCTCTACATCGAACTCGACTCGGGCCGTGCCTTTCAAATGGGCGAAGTCGTGGTGGAAGGCGCACAGCGTTACGACAAGGTGACGGTGGAGCGCCTGGTGCGCCTCTCGGGCGTGGTGCCCGGCAGCGACTACGACCTGGCCCAGCTGCAAGCGGCGCAGCAGCGCCTGATCGAGAGCGGCTACTACGACTCGGCCTTCGTCTTCGTGGAACCGAGCATGGACGGCGAGTCCCTGCCGGTGAAGGTGCAACTGCGCGAGAGCCTGCGCCAGAAGCTGGTGCTCGGCGTGGGCGGCAGCACCGACAGCGGCGCGCGCCTGTCGATCGAGCACACGCACCACAGCGTGCCGGGCATCCAATGGCGCGCCGTGAGTGCGCTCAAGATCGAGCGCGTGGACCAGCTCGCCAGCACCGACTGGAGTTCACCGCCCAGCAACGACGGCTGGCGCTGGATCGCCGGCGGGCGCCTGCTGCGGGAGCAGGACGACTTCAACATCACCACCAGCCAGCGGCTGCGTGCGGGCCAGTCGCAAGACGGCATCGAGTACGACCGCAGCTTCTATCTGCAGTACGACCGCGCGAGTGTCTTCAACGAAGCCACGCAGACCTTGCGCACCGCCGAGGCCAACTCGTCGATCACCGCCAACTACGCCTGGACGCGCCGCCGCTTCGACGACCCGATCTCGCCCAACGCGGGCTATGGCCTCGCGGTGGAACTCGGTGTGGGCTACACGCTGGGCACCACCCGCCTGCCCTTCACACGCACGCAGGCGCGCTGGCTGGGGTATTGGCCGCTGGGCGACCGTTCGCCACCGCCCGAGGCCAAGCCGGGTGAAGCGCGCATGGTGAACACGTTCAACAACCGCACCAACCTCGGCCGCCTGGCGCTGCGGGTGGAAGGTGGCGCGGTGCTCGCCCAACGCAACGCCGCCATTCCCGACACCCAGCTCTTCCTCACCGGAGGTGACGCGACGGTGCGCGGCTACGGCCTGCGCGACATCGGCGTGCGCCAGCCGGACGGCAGCGTGCTGCCGGGTCGCTACAAGGGCGTGGTGAGCCTGGAGTGGCAGCGCCCGATCTTCAACGCCAACGGCCGCTCGCCGGTGGAAAGCGTGCTGTTCATCGACGGCGGTGCCGTGGCCAACCGCGCCGGCGACCTCAAGCCCCTGTGGGGTGTGGGCACCGGCGTGCGCTACAACAGCCCGGTGGGCCCGCTGCAGCTCGATCTGGCCTACGGGCTGGAGACCAAACGCCTGCGCCTGCACCTCAACGTCGGCTTCACCTTCTGAGGTCTCGATGAACGCCGAGACCCCGCCCCAGGCAGACCCGAAGCGCACACGCAGCGGCTGGCGCAGGGTCGCGCTCTGGCTGCCCGTCGGGCTGCTGGGGGTGTTGCTGTCGGTGGCCCTGGCGGCCTGGGTCTGGGCTGGCACAGCGGGCTCGCTGGCGCAGGCCATCGGCTGGGGCCAGTCCTACATGGCCGATCAGGGCCCCAGCGCGGGCACGCTCAGCGTGGCCGAGGTGCAGGGCAGCCTGCGCAACGGCGGCGAGATCGGGCGGCTGCAATGGCAGCGCGACGAACTCATCGTGCAGGCCACCGGGGTGCGCATCGCGCTGGACAACCGCTTCTGGTGGGATGCCCTGCTCGCTCGCGGCCTGCGCCTCTCGCAATTCGACATCGGCCGCCTGCAGATCACCGACCGGCGCCCGGCCACCCCGGTCGAGCCGCTTCAACCCATCACCCTGCCGATGGCCATCACCCTGCCGTGGTCGGTGGGTGAACTGGTGCTCGACGGCAAGCAGGAGGTCTCGCTCAGCGGTCTGAAAGGCCAGTACCGCTACCGGCCGGCCGACAGCCTGTGGAACCTCGGCGTGGCCGACGCGCACCAGCTCGATCTGGAGAACCTGCAGGTGGCCGGTGGGCGCTACCAGGTCCAGGCCGTGCTGGGCGCACAAGCCCCCATGCCGCTGCGGGTGGACGCGCAGGGCGAGGTGAAAGCCACCGTGCCCGGCGGCGAAGACCTGGTGCTCAAGGCCATCGGCAAAGTGACCGGCCAGCTCGCCGAGTCCGACGCGGCACTGGACGCCACCGCCAGCATCACCACCAGCACCGCCAATGCAACCGACACGCCGGTGCTCGACGCCAGCGCGCGCATCCGACCCTGGAAAACACAGCCGATTGAGGCGGCCAACGCGCGCATGAACCGGCTCAACCTCGCCGCGCTCTGGCCGCAAGCCCCGGTGACGGAACTCAGCGGCACGGTGGTGGCGCAGCCCGAGGGCGAGGCCTGGCGCGCCCAGGTGCGCCTGACCAACGCCGTGCCCGGCCCCGCCGACCAACAACGCCTGCCGCTGCAAAGCCTGCAAGCCGATCTGGAGCAGCGCGGCGCGCGCTGGACGCTCGCCAACCTCGATGCCCAGCTCGGGGGGGGCCGCGTGCAAGGCCAGGGCTGGCGCGAACCGGCCGCCTCGCCGCTCGGTGACTTCCAGGGCGAGCTGAAAGCCAGCCGCATCAACCCCGCCGCGCTCTGGAGCAGCATCGCGCCGGCCGCGCTCGACGGCTCGTTCTCCGCCCGCGCGGTGAACGCCGAATCGGCCAACCCGGCGATCGACCTCAGCGCCGTGGTCAAACCTTCCGGCACCCAGCCCAAGGCCGGACAACTGGCCGGCCTGCGACTGCGCGACCTGAACCTGCAGGGCCGCTGGACGCCGCAGCCCGACAACGCCGCGCTCGGCGTGCTCGACCTGCGCACCCTCAGCGCCGGCCTGGCCGACGCCACGCTGGACGGCCAGGGCCAGCTCGATGTGGGCGCGCGCCGCTTCGACGGCCGCCTCGCGCTCAAACTGCCCGGCGCCCAGGGCGACTGGCAAGGCCGGGTGGCCCATGCCCAAGGCAAGGGTGCGCTGACCCTCGCGCTGGACGACGCATCGCGCGTGCTCGCCTGGGTGAAGAGCCTGCAGACGCTGCCGGTGGTGGGCCCGCTGCTGCGCGCGCAGCTCGACGCACAGCCCGGCTTGCAGGCCGAGGGCAACGCCCGCCTCACCGCCAGCTGGGACGGCGGTCTGGGTGTGCTCGGTTACCCCGCGCCCGTGACGGGTACCACCACCGCTGCGCCACCGCGCGTGCAAGCCCGCCTGCAGGCAGCACGACTCGTCATCACACGCGGCAGCGCAGCGCGCGCCGCCGACCCGGCCACCGGCGCCGATGCGGTGGTGGGCACGCTGCAAACACTGAGCCTCGCCAACCTGAACCTGCAGGCCAGCGGCCAGCCCCACCAGCTCGACATCACCGCCACCGGCCAGGCCGCACAAGGCCCCTGGCGCGGCACGCTGGACACCCAGGGCCAGCTGCAGTTGGGCAGCGCGCAACGGCCCGACATCGACAGCGGACGCCTGGACCTCAGCCGCCTGCAACTGCGTGCCACCGACAGCGCGCGCAAGGACCGCGTGGTGGACTGGACGCTGCAAAGCGTGGCCGCGCTCGGCCTGCGCTGGCAGGACGCGCGCACCGCCATCAATCTGCAGGCCGACGCCGGCCGGTTGCGCCTGCAGCCCACCTTCAGCAACCGCGTGGGCGGCGCACCAAGCGCCATCACCACCGCCCCCATGGCCCTGGCCTGGGACCAGCTCAGCTGGCAAAAGGGCGCGCTGGCGACGCGCGGCCAGCTCACCGGCTTGCCCCTCTCGTGGGTGGACGCCTTCACCACCGCCGAGGGCGCGAAAAGCGGCCCCCTGAGCCAGGCCGGCCTGGGCGGTGACGTGGTGTTCGATGGCAGCTGGGACTTCGCTCTGCCCGCCGACGCCACCACACCCCCGCGCCTGAGCGCCCAGCTGCAACGCCGCAGCGGCGACCTGTCGGTGCAGACCGATGGCGCGTTCGACGAGAACACCACCTCCACCCAGCGGCTGCAGACCGGCATCCAGGACGCGCGGCTGAGCGTGACCACCCAGGGCGCCAACGTGCAGGCCAGCCTGCGCTGGGACACCGAGCGCCTGGGACAGGCCAGCGCCGATCTGGGCACCACGCTGAGCCCGCCCAATGGCGAGCAGACCGCGTGGCACTGGGCGCCCGACGCGCCCTTGCGCGGCACCATCACGGCCAGCCTGCCGCAGGTGGGCGTGTGGTCGGCGCTGGCGCCACCCGGCTGGCGCGTGCGCGGCACGCTGGCCGCCAGCGCCACGCTCAGCGGCACGCGCGCCAACCCGCTGTGGAACGGCACGCTGCAGGCCGACCAGCTGGCGCTGCGCTCCATCGTCAACGGCATCTCGTTCTCGCGCGGCGAACTGCGGGCCACGCTGGCCGGCGAACGCATCACCATCGACCGCTTCTACCTGCAAGGCCGCGGCGGTGTGGAAACCGGTGGCACGCTGCTGGCCAGCGGCACCACCGAGTTCAAGCGCGTCACGGTGGACGGCGTGAGCCAGCGCCAGCCCTACATCAACCTGCAGGCCACGGCGACGAAGCTGCGCGTGTCCTCGCGCGCCGACCGCCGCCTCACGCTCTCGGGCCAGCTGCAGGCCGAGCTGGTGGGCACGGCGCTGCAGATCCGCGGCGGGCTGCGGGCCGATTCCGCGCTCTTTGTGTTGCCCGACGAATCCACCCCCAGCCTGGGCGCCGACGTGGTGGTGCGCGGCACCGAAACCGCGCTGGAAACACCGGGCGCGTTCCGCGTGCGACCCGATGTGCTGATCGACATCGACCTGGGCGACGACTTCCAGGTGAGCGGCCAGGGCCTGCAGACGCGGTTGGCGGGCCAGATCAATGTGCGCAGCACGCCCGAACTGCCGACACCGCGCGTGTTGGGTGACGTGCGCACCGAACGCGGCTCCTACCGCGCCTACGGTCAGCAGCTCACGATTGAAAACGGCGTGTTGCGTTTCACCGGGCCCTATGACAACCCGACGCTGGACATCACCGCCGTGCGCCCCAACAGCAGCCAGCGCGTGGGCGTGCAGATCAGCGGCACCGCGCAGTCGCCGCGCGTGCGCCTGTTCTCGGACCCCGAACTGCCCGACAGCGAAAAACTCGCCTGGCTGGTGCTGGGCCGCCCCGCCAGCGGCGCCGGGGCCGAGGCCGCCGTGCTGCAACAAGCCGCGCTGGCCTTGCTGGCAGGGCGTGACGGCCGGCTCGACGGTGGCCTGGCCAGTGCGCTGGGCCTGGACGAGGTGTCATTTGCCGGCAGTGGCACCAACGCCGACGGCACGACCGCCGCGGCCGCGCTCACGCTGGGCAAGCGCCTGTCCAACAACCTCTACCTCAGCTACGAACGCAGCCTGGCCGGGGCGCTGGGCACGGTCAGCATCTTCTACGACGTGTCGCGCCGCCTCACGGTGCGGGCTCGGGCGGGTGAAGAGAACGCGCTGGATCTGATCTTCACCATCCAGTACGACTGAGGCCGCCCCGCAGCGGCTCGCTCGGAACCGCCCCCGTACAATGCGCGCACACCAGTGCGGCCATAGTTCAACGGATAGAACGGGCCCCTCCTAAGGGCCAGATAGGGGTTCGATTCCCTTTGGCCGCACCACCTGACAACGGCATCGCTGGCCCGCTTCAGCGCAGCATGGCGTAGCCCACACCGATCGCCGCCGCCAACCCCACCGCATCCGCAAACAGCGCACAGGCCAGTGCGTGCCGCGCGTGCTGAATGCCCACGCTGCCGAAGTACACCGCGAGCACATAGAAGGTGGTTTCGGTCGAGCCCTGCACGATGGCCGCCAGACGCCCGGCGAACGAATCCACACCGTGCGTCTGCATCACATCGATCATCAGACCGCGCGCACCCGCGCCCGAGAGCACCTTCATCAGCCCCACCGGCAGCGCCGGGAGAAAGTCGGTGTCCCAACCCATCGCCGCCACCCCCGCACCGATGCCCGAGAGCAGGAAGTCCATGCACCCGGCCGCGCGAAACACGCCGATGGCGATCAGGATGGCGATGAGGTAGGGCACGATCTGGATCGCCACACCGAAGCCTTCCTTCGCACCATCGATGAAGGCGTCGTACACGTTGATGCGCTTGAAGGCCCCCGCCAGCACGAACAGCATCACCACGCTCAGGATCACGCCCGCACCGGTGGTGCCGGCCACCCGCGCGGCCTGCTCGGCGGGCAGGCGGGCCAACGCGGTCACGGCCATGGCCAGCAGACCCGCCACCGCTCCCACCGGCAACAGAAAGCGCGCGCGCCACAACGGCAGCCGCTGGCACACCGCGACCGCCAGCACACCGGCCAGCAACGACATGAAGGTGACCAGCAGCGTGGGCAGGAAAATGTCGGCTGCGTTGAAGTCCGCACCGAGTCCTTGTTTGAGCGCGATGCTCTGGCGGATGGCAATGACCGAGGTGGGGATCAGCGTGAGGCCCGCGGTGTTCATGACCACGAACATGATCTGCGCGTTGCTCGCCGTGCCGGGCGCCCCGGTGTTGAGCGTCTGCAGCTCGCGCATCGCCTTGAGGCCCAGCGGCGTGGCGGCGTTGTCCAGACCCAGCAGGTTGGCCGAGATGTTCATGGTCATCGCACCCTGCGCCGGGTGGCCTTGCGGCACCGCGGGAAACAGCCGCCGCAACAAGGGGCCGGCCAGTCGCGCGAGCAGCTCGATCATCCCGGCGCGCTCGCCCACGCGCATGAGCCCCAGCCACAGCGCCATCACGCCAGCCAGACCCAGCGAAATCTCGAAGCCCGAGCGTGCGCCGTCGAACATGGCCGTCATGAGCGCCTGCAGGATGCCGTGCTCGCCAAGCACCCATCGCACCACGGCGGTGGCAAATGCCACGGTGAAGAAACCGACCCAGACCCAGTTGAGCGCCATGGACAGGGATGGTAGTCGGTGACCGCCCGTCGCTGGGACAACCCCAAATGGCCCGTCCGTGTCGAGCCGGTGGCGAGCCATTCGTCGTTGGGGAGTCAGCCTTCCATCACCCCCTCAGGAGATCACTGTGACCCAGCTCTGTGCCTACCTTTCGTACAACGGGGACTGCGCCGAAGCCATGGCGTTTTACGCCCACGTGCTCGGCGCCAGGCTCGAAGCGCTCATCACCTACGGCCAGATGCCCGGCGAGGTGCCGGTGTCGCCCGAGCACGCCCACCGCGTGATGCACGCCTACCTGGTACACCCCGACTTTGCCGTCATGGCCGGAGACACGCCCCCCGGTGTGCCCTACACCGGCATCCAGGGCTGCATGCTGGCCATCACCTGCCCGACGGTGGCCGAAGCGACACGCGTGTTCAACGCGCTGGCCGAGGGTGGCCGGGTGGGCATGCCCCTGGCCGAGACATTCTGGGCCGACACCTTCGGCATGGTCACCGACCGCTTCGGCACCCCATGGGGCGTCAACGGCGGCCCACGGGACATGGCCCCCATGTGATCAACGGCGCGTGAGGCGCGCCAGCAGCAGACCGAGCACCACGCCGACGCCCACGGCGGTCAGTGGGTGGGCCCGCGTGCGCGCACGCACGCCCTCGGCCGCCTTCCTGCCCGCCTCGCGCAGTTGCATGGCGCGACGCTGCTGGCGCGAGGCCGAGTCGACATCACCGTCCCTGAACGCGGCTTCGGCTTCATCGGTCTGGCGCTCGACGCGGTCGTTGGCCTCCTGCAGCAGGTGTTTGGTGATGTCGCTGCCGTGCTCGGCCATGCCGGTGTGGCCCGGCTCACGAACGACCTCGGTGCTGGGAATGCCGGTGTAAGGGAACGCGTTGTCGGTGTCGGTGTTGCTGGACATGGGTGTCTCCAAAAAGCCCGCGACGTGGGGCCCAGAACACGACAGTAGATGCGTCGAACCACCGGGTCTGTTCGTTGCCGCACGGCGTTCCGCACCCTGTCCGGTGCGCCTCAGAGCTGTCCTTCGCTCAGCGTGTCGAGCTGAAAGCGTCCGCTGCGGTCCCACAGCCAGGTGTCCACGTACTGCACGCGCCCGAAGCCGGGCGGTGACGGGAACGGCGCGGCGGCGCGCACCAGGCGTTCGATCTCGGCCATGACCTCCGGCGCATGGCTGGGGCCGCGCAGCCAGCGCGTGGACCCCACGCGCCCACCCTGGCTCAGTTCCACCTCGAACACGCCGATGGCGTACAGCATGGGCGGCAGTTTTCCCCGGAAGATGCGGTCGGGGTACTGGCGGTAGAGGTGGGTGGCGGCTTCGCGGCGGTAGGCCGCGCTGGCGGGCGCCCGGCCGGGCAGCGGTGCGCGGGTGCCGCAACCGGCGGCCAGCGCCGCAGCGCCGGTGGCGGCGGCCAGCGCCATGAACCGGCGGCGTTCTTCCAGGGTTTTGGTGAGCATGGGATCGGACGGCGGGTTGAAATCGTGCATTGGACCAGCGTGCAAGCGGCGGCACAACGGGCCGCAACACCCGCTTACCGCTGTCGCAAGGTCCGGCTCAGCAGGATCACCGGCACCAGCCCCACGAGCACCAGCGTGAGCGCGGGCAAGGCCGCTTCGCCCAGGCGCTCGTCGCGCGCGAGCTGGTAGGTGACCACGGCGAGGGTGTCGCTGTTGAAAGGGCGCAGCACCAGCGTGGCGGGCAGCTCCTTCATCACGTCCACAAACACCAGCAGCGCGGCGGCGGCGGTGGAGCGCTTGAGCAGCGGCCAGTGCACCCGGGCCGCCAGCCCGAGGCCGGTGGTGCCGAGCATGCGGGCCGAATCGTCGAGGCTGGCCGGAATGCGCGCGTAGCCGCTTTGCAGGGACTGCAAGGCCACGGCGGTGAAGCGCACCATGTAGGCCCAGACAATGCCCAGCGCCGTGGCGGTGACGAAGTAGCCCACGCTGGTGTCGGGCTGGATGGCCTGCAACCAGCCCACCGGCAGGAGCAGGCCGACCACGATGACCGCGCCCGGCACGGCATAGCCGAGGCTGGCGAGTTGCACCACGCCACGCGTGACCTGGCCCGGCCGCACGCGAACGGAGAAAGCCAGGGCCAGCGCGATGAGGGTGGCCAGCGCCGCCGACAGACCGGCGAGCCACACACTGTTGCGCGACCACTGCACGAACGAGGTCCAGGGCAGCTCTTCCCAGCCGCCGATGAGGGGCCGCAGCATGAACAGCACCGGCAACACAAAACCGAACGCAATTGGCAGGGCACACAGCACAACAGCCAGCGCCGCGCGCCCCCCGTGCAGCTGCGCGGGTTGCGCTTCGCTGCTGCCGGCTCGCATGCCGCGCAGGGTCGAAAAACGCATGCGGTGCTGCGCGCGGTGCTCCAGCCACAGCAGCAGCGCCACCACGGCCAGCAGCATGGTAGCGAGCTGCGCGGCGGCGGAGCGGTTGTCCATGGCCAGCCAGGCTTTGTAGATGCCGGCGGTGAAGGTCTGCACACCGAAATAACTCACCACGCCGAAATCGGCCAGCGTTTCCATGAGCGCCAGCGCCACGCCAGCCGCCACGGCGGGGCGGGCCAGCGGCAAAGCCACCTCGCGGATGCGCCGCGCCAGCGGGGCGCCGAGCAGGCGCGCGGCTTCCATCAGCTGCGAGGCACGCTCCGACAGGGCCGTGCGCGCCAGCAAATACACATAGGGATAAAGCGAGAAGGTGAACACCCAGACCGCGCCCGGCGTGTTGCGGATCTCGGGGAACACGCGACCACTCAGGCCGAAGCTCTCGCGCAGGCCCACCTGCAGCGGGCCGCTGAACTGCAGGAAGTCGGTGTACGCATAGGCCACCACATAGGCCGGCATGGCCAGTGGCAGCAGCAGCGCCCATTCAAAGAAACGGCGGCCGGGAAACTCGAACAGGGTCACCGCGCTGGCGGTGAGCATGCCCACCACCGCCACGCCCACCGCCACCGACACGCACAGCAGCACGGTGGTGAGCGCGTACTCCGGCAACACCGTCTGCGCCATCTGGCCCAGCACGTCGCGCGCGGCAGCATCGAACTGGAACCACGAGCCACCCAGCGACAGCACGGGCAGCGTGAGCAGACACGCAAGCAGGATCAACGGGGCGAGGGCCAACCAGCGCAGCATGAGGTGAGGGAGGTGGGGAAAGGGAGAGGGCCGGGCGGGATGATGGCACGCGGGCCCGCCGCGCTGGGCGAGGGGCTTTTGATCCACATCAATGCAAATGAGAATTGTAGTTATCTACAATGACCCAACACCGATCCAGACCATGTTCCTCAACGTCTCCCAACTCAGCGTGCGCTACCCCGGCCAGCCCCAGGCCGCGGTGGACGGCGTGACGCTCGGGCTGCGCGCCGGTGACATCGGCGTGCTGATCGGCCCCTCGGGCTGCGGCAAGACCACGCTGCTGCGCGCGGTGGCGGGCCTGGAGCGCGCCAGCAGCGGCAGCATCACGCTCGAAGGCGAGAAAGTCAGCGACGGCGGCCACCACATGCCGGCCGAGCAACGCCGCATCGGCATGGTGTTCCAGGACTACGCCCTCTTCCCGCACCTCGACGTGGGCAAGAACATCGCCTTCGGCATCGACCGCCTGCCGCGCGCCGAGCGCGATGCGCGCGTGGCCGAGGTGCTCAAGCTGGTGGGCCTGGACGGCATGCAGAAACGTTTTCCCCACGAGCTCTCGGGCGGGCAGCAACAGCGCGTGGCCCTGGCCCGCGCGCTGGCGCCGCGCCCTCGCCTGCTGCTGCTCGACGAACCTTTTTCCAACCTCGACGTGGACCTGCGCGAACGCCTGGCCCACGAGGTGCGCGGCATCCTCAAGGCCGCGGGCGCCACGGCGCTGTTCGTCACGCACGACCAGCTGGAAGCCTTTGCCATCGGCGACGTGATCGGCGTGATGCACGAAGGCCACCTGCACCAGTGGGAAGACGCCTACGCGCTCTACCACCGCCCGGCCACGCGTTTCGTGGCCGAGTTCATCGGCCACGGCGTGTTCGCACCGGCGCAGATCAGCCAGGTGGGCAACGACGTGTCGGTGCAGACGCCGCTGGGTGCCTTGCAGGACGTGGACGAATGCCCACTGCCCACGGCCTACGCCTCGGGCCTGTGCGACGTGCTGCTGCGCGCCGACGACATCGTGCACGACGACCACGCGCCGGTGAAGGCGCAGATCCTGCGCAAGGCGTTTCGCGGCTCCGAATTTCTCTACACGCTGCGCCTGGCCAGCGGCGAGGTGCTGATGACCCACGTGCCCTCGCACCACAACCACGCCGTGGGCGAGTGGATCGGCATCCGCGCCGAGGTGGACCATGTGGTCACCTTCGAACGCGGATCGGGTGCGTCGAGCCCGCCGGCGCCGGGCGTGGCGCGGGCGCACCCGGTCTGATCAGCTCAGCCTGGTCTTGAGCGCGGGCAAGCGAGAGAGCACCAGCCAGTCCAACAAGAGCACCGCGAGCAACACCGCACCGCTGAGCGGAAACGCCAGCGCCACGCCACACATCACCAGCGCGCCACCTTTCCACAGCGGCAAGTCGCGTGGCACGGGCGGTGCCGCGAGGCGCCCGCTGCGCGCCGGCCGGCGTTTCCACCACATCACGATGCCGCTGACGCACACGAACGCGGTGGCCGCACAGAACAGCAGGTTGAGCGCGGCATTCCACAGCCCCAGGTCGCCCTGGTGCAGCGCAATGCCCACCGCCATGCCTTGGGCCACCAGCGGGTAGTCGGCAAACGCGGCTTCGGCAATCACGCGGCCGCTGTGGCGGTCCACATGCACGGTGCGGTCCTTTGTGGGGTTCTTCAGATCACCGCTCATGGTGTCGGCCGAGACCGTGAAGACACCGGTGGCGCTCTGCGGCAGCAGGATGTGGTGCTGACCCTCAAAACCGAGTTGCTTCGCCAGCGCAGCCACCGTGTCCAGGTTCACCGCCTGGCCGGCGGGCACGCCCGCCACCCCGACGGCGGAGCCCGAAGCGGGCAGCGGCGTCTGCTCCAGCCCCCAGGGCACTTCTTTCTGGCCGGCGGTGTTCAGCGTGGCGTGGGCAGCGTCCGAGAGCGGTACCGCGTCCCACTTGGCAGCGGGAAACGTGCCCCAAGGTTGCGCGAATTGCGCGCCCCACACCCCCGTCCACGACAGGCCGGTGAGCAGGAACAGGAACAGCACCGCGCTGATCCAGAAGCCCACGCTGGCGTGCAGCGAACGCCACCACAGGCGGCCCCGGAGCCGCAGGTCGGGCACGAGCACCTGCGCCCAGCGTGTGGCGCCGCGCGGCCAACACAGGTAGAGGCCGGTGACGATCATCACGATGCCCAGACCCGCGGCGATCTCGATCAGGTGGTCACCCCAGTCACCGATGAGCAGCGTGCCGTGGATGCGTTCAGCCCAGGCGAACACGGTGTTGCCTTTGTCCACGAGGTGCAGCACCTGCGCGGTGTGCGGGTCCACCGCCACCGCCTCGGTGAGGCCGTCGCGTTCGACCACGAACCAGCTCGCCTCGTCGGGCGCGCGCGGCGCGATGTATTCGCGCAGCGTGGCCTGCGAGCGCAGCGCCAGCACGGCGTCGGCCTGCGCACCGACCGGCAGCGTCACAGCCTGCGGCGTCACGTGAACCGTGAAGCCGAGCCGGTTCTGGAAACCGGTGAAAAACACCATGACGGCGCCAGTGATGGCCAGCATGAGCAGGAAGGGCACGACGTAAAGGCCGGCGTAGAAGTGCCAGCGCCAGGCGACGGCGTGAAAACGGGAAGAACGCTGTTCGGCGACCACGCGCTTGGAAACGGCTGGATGGATGGGAGGCATGGGAAGGATGGCGTGAGGAAAGAAATGGCCGATGGGCCTTGAAGACTCAGTGGGGGTGGTTGTCCATCAGCGCAACGTTGGGGCCCTGACCGGGCGCGACCCCGCGCGCGACGCGCAGGTGGCTGGAGACGAAGTACGCCTCGTCGAACAGCAGGGCGGCGGCGGGCCCGCGCAGCACGCCGTGAAACACCCGCCAACAAGGTCCGTGGTCGCCGGGCGACCACGCGGTGTCGGCACGGGCGAGCACCCGCACCGAAGGAACATGTTGGAAAGACAAGGGAATCTCCTGAACTGACAAAGACAGACCCCGGCGGGCGGGATCGGCTGGGGGCAGGCGCATCCGTGAGGGATGGCGCTGCCCGCGACGTCAGGACAGGAAAGGTGGGCCGGTGGCCCGGGGTCGCGTGTGGGGCCAGTCCGCCAGGTGCGGATCGCGGTGGGCCGGCGCAAGAATCTGCGGGCCACGGGCGGAAGCATCCTGTGGCGCCATGTCCACCGGCAGGCAACGGTCAGCGCACAGGCTGCACAGGGCGCAATGGTCGAGCACCGCGGCGTGCGCGGAGGGCAGGAAGGTGCTCTCGACCGAATTGGCGACGTCCGACACGCTGAAGGCTTCGGCGCCGCCGAGCGCGATCCAGCGCACCCCGCTGGGACCGCAGATCTCGATCCAGTCCACGCCGGCCTGGCCGGGCGGCGGAGAGCCGCCCGCCTGCACCCCCATGGCCCGCGACACGGCGGGCGCCAGCGCGGCCAGCAGCATCATCGCCAACACCCAGCGGGCGAAGGCGTGGCTCAAGCGGGACCAGGCGCAGCGGGTCATGGCAGCGAGAGGCAGGCAGCGGTCAGTTCAGGGTCGGGCCGCTCAGTGTTTGTGGCCGGAACCGTGGCCCTCGGCCTTGGCCGCGGCCGGCGTGTTCAGGGCGCGTGCCATGGCCTTGATCTCGACCGTCTGGCGCAGGCCGTCCTTGCCTTCCACCACCAGCGACACGGGCACCACGTCGCCTTCTTTCACCGGTCCCTTGAGGTCCATCAGCATCACGTGGTAGCCACCGGGCTTGAGCTCCACCGTCTTGCCGGCGGGCAAGGCGAGTGCGGGCACGGCGCGCATCTTCATCACGTCGTTTTCCATCGCCATTTCATGGATCTCGACCACGCCGGCCATCGGCGAGGTGGCTTGCACCACGCGGCTGTCGGCCTTGGCGGTGAGCTGCATGAAAGCGCCGGTGGCTTTCTGCTGCGCCACGGTGGCGCGGATCCAGGCGTCCTTGACTTCAACGTTGGCGGGTGCCTGGGCCCAGGCGCTGGCGGTGAGCGACAGCAAGGTGGCGATGATGAGTTTTTTCATGGGAGCTCCAGAGGGGGTTGGGGAAAGGCAAAGGCCCGTGTCGGCGCGAAACGCGCACAGCAAGACCAGGGAACAGCGCAACAGAGATCCGCACGGGCCGAAGCCGGGGATCCGGACAGCTCAGGCGAGCGGTGGGGCGCGCGATTGCGCCGTCGACCACACCGCAGACGGCACGATCGAAGCAAACATTCCGCCAGGCAGGGTGCCCGGCGCGCGGGTGACCAGCGCCGTGGTGGCGTGGGTCGGCGGCACATCGGCACTGCCCTGCAGCAGGCACCAGGCGCAGGCCGACGCGGCTGCCGCCATCGGGGCGGACTCGGTGGTGGACGCATCGACGGCGCTGTCGACCCGCACCCACACCACACCGCTGGTGCTGCACACCTCCACCCAGCCCGGGCGGTCCGAGCTGGCCACCGCCGCCTGCGCCAGCGTGGGCGCGAGCGCACCCCACAGCATGGCGAGCAGGGCCAGCCAGGCGGCAAGTCGGTGGGTGGATCGGGTGCCAAACATCGGGCGCGAGTTTATCAGCGGGGTCCGTCATCTGCGGGACGCACGCAAGATCACCCCCGCGAATACGATGACCACACCCCTCAACAACGGAGACCGACATGCTCACACTCTGCGGATTCGCGGCCAGCAACTACTACAACAAGGTCAAACTCGCCCTGCTCGAAAAAGGCGTGGCCTTTGAAGAGGAGCTGGCCTGGCTCGGCCAGACCGACAAGGCCGCCAGCCCGCTGGGCAAGGTGCCCTACCTCAAGACCGAGGCGGGTGCTCTGTCCGAGTCCACCGTGATCCTCGAATACATCGAAGACGCCTACCCGGCCCACCCCCTCATGCCCGCTGACGCCTTCGAGAAAGCCAAGGTGCGCGAAATCTTGCGTTACCTCGAACTGCACCTGGAGCTGGTGGCACGCAACCTGTACGGCGAAGCTTTCTTCGGTGGCAAGGTGAGCGACTCGGCCAAGGAGAAAACCGGCGAGCAGCTCACCAAAAACGTGGCGGCGTTTGCTCAGCTGGCGAAGTTCTCACCTTTCATTGCAGGCGACAGCTTCACCCTGGCCGACTGCGCCGCCGCCGTGCACCTGCCGCTGGTGAGCAGCGCCACCAAGATCATTTACGGCCGCGACTGCCTGGCCGACTTGCCAGTGGGCGACTATTTGAAACGCCTGGGCGAGCGGACCACGGTGCAAAAAGTCAATGCCGAGCGCAAGGCCAACACCGCCTTGATGATGCAGCGCGCCAAGGGTTGATCAGTCCGGCGGGTTTCGCAGCCGCTCGACCTCGAGGCGCAGGTCCTGAGACCAGGTCCGGCGATCGCGACCGAGCGGCGGCTGGGCCTCGCCGTAGCGCACCTGGGCTTGCAGGCCGTCTGCACACAGGGTGGACCAGATCGAGGCAACGAGCGTCGTGTCGCCGATGAACAGCGGGCCGTCGTGCCGCCCGCCGCGAATGCTGTCAACGAAACTCAAGGCCAGCGGCAGCACGGGCGCGTTGGCCGTGATGGCGGCCTGCAGCAGGTTGGCATGGAACGGCAGCAGGGTGCGACCATCGCCCGTGGTGCCTTCGGGGAACACGGTGAGCACGTCGCCCGCGCGCAGTCGCTCGGCCATGTGGTGCACCACGCGCATGGCATCGCGCCGGCTTTCGCGTTCGATGTAGAGCGTGCCCGCGCCGGTGATGAGCGAGCCCAGCAGCGGCCAGCTTTTCACGTCGGCCTTGGAAACGAAGCGGCTGGGGTGCGCCGCGTTGAGCACCAGGATGTCGAGCCACGAAATGTGGTTGGAGACCATGAGCAATGGGCCGTGTGCGGGCGCCTCGCCCTGCACCACCAGCTCCACCCCCAGGATGGTCAGCATCTGACGCGACCACTCTCGCACCAGCAGCCGGGTCTGCGGCGGCGTGAGCCGCCCGAATTCGGTGCGGATGATCCACAAGCCGCGCAGCACGTGGCCGATGGCACGCAGGGCGCGCCAGGCGGCGCGCAGCTGTTTCACGCGAGCGCGTCCGACAGCTGGTGCGCCACCTGCCCGCCCACCAGCGTGGCGCGCACGCGCGCGGGCAGTTCGTGCCCACCAAACGGCGTGTGTTTGCCCTGGCTGCGCAGCGCGCTGGCTTGCACGGTCCAGCTGGCGTTGGGGTCGAAGATGCAGAGGTCGGCCACGCCGCCCACCGCGATGCGGCCCACGCTGGCCTGCAGCGTGCCCAGGCTCGCGCCCAGCACCGATTGCGGGCCGCTGGTGAGCACGGTCAGTGCCTGCATCAGGCCCAGACCGTCCTGCTGTGCCCAGGTGCAGGCCAGACCCAGCAACAGCTCGACCGCGGTGGCACCGGGCTCGGCTTCAGCGAAGGGCAGCGTCTTCGCATCGCTGTCCACCGGGTTGTGGTCGGACACCAGTGCGTCGATGGTGCCGTCGGCCAGACCGGCGCGCAGCGCGTCGCGGTCGCGCTGCTGGCGCACGGGCGGTTGCAAGCGCAGGCGGCTGTCGTAGTAGCCGATGTCGATGTCGGTCAGGTGCAGGTTGTGCACGCTCACATCGCACGTGACGGGCAGCCCTTCGGCCTTGGCCTGGCGCACCAGCGCGAGACCCGCCGCGCTGCTGATGCGGCACAGGTGCACGCGCGCGTTGGCGCTGCCGGGCGTCTTGCCCTGCGTGGCGCGCATGAGTTCAAACAGCGTGTGCAGCGCGATGGTTTCGGCCGCCGCCGGGATACCGGCCAGGCCCAGGCGCGTGGCCAGTGGGCCGCTGGCGGCCACGCCCTTGCCGAGCCAGAAGTCCTGCGGGCGCAACCACACGGTGTAGCCGAAGGTGGCGGCGTACTGCAGCGCGCGCTGCAGCACCTGCACGTTGACGATGGGCACCTCGGCCTGGCCGAAGCCGATGCAGCCGGACTCGGTGAGCTCGGCCATTTCGGTCAGCACCTCGCCCTGCAGGCCGCGCGTGAGCGCGCCGAGCGGAAAGACCCGCGCCAGGTGCAGCTTTTCGGCACGGAACTTGAGCATGTCCACCAGGCCGGGCTCGTCGAGCACGGGGTCGGTGTCGGGCGGGCAGACCAGCGAGGTCACACCACCCGCCACGGCAGCGGCCATCTCGCTCTCCAGCATGCCGGCGTGTTCCTGGCCGGGTTCGCGCAAGCGCACGGCCAGGTCCACCAGCCCGGGGGCCACCACACAGCCGGAGGCGTCGAGCGTGCGGGCGGCGTGGAAGTCAGGCGCCACGTTGCCGATGGCGATGATGCGGCCGGCGGCGATCGCCACATCGGCGATCTCGTCGCGACCGGTGGCCGGGTCCATGACACGGCCGTTCTGGATCAGGATCTTCATGCTTCAGGCCTCATTGCTGGCGACGATGGACATCACGGCCATGCGCACCGCGATGCCGTAGGTGACCTGCGGCAGGATCACGCTCTGCGGTCCATCCACCACCGCCGAATCGATTTCCACGCCGCGGTTGATCGGGCCCGGGTGCATCACGATCGCGTCGGATTTGGCCCAGCGCAGGCGCTCGGGCGTGAGCCCGAAGCTCTTGAAGTATTCCTGGCTCGACGGCAGCAGCGCGCCGCTCATGCGTTCGTTCTGCAACCGCAGCGTGATCACCACGTCGCAGTCCTTGATGCCTTCTTCCAGCGTGTGGCACACGCGCACGCCCATCTGCGAGAGGTCGCTCGGCACGAGGGTGCGCGGGCCGACCACGCGCACGTCGGGGCAGCCCAGCGTGGTGAGGGCGTGGATGTCGGAGCGCGCCACGCGCGAGTGCAGCACATCGCCCACGATGGCCACCGAGAGCTTGGTGAAGTCCTGCTTGTAGTGGCGGATGGTGTACATGTCGAGCAGCCCCTGCGTGGGATGCGCGTGGCGCCCGTCGCCGGCGTTGATCACGTGCACGTGCGGCGCCACGTGCTGAGCGATCAGGTACGGCGCGCCCGACTCGCTGTGGCGCACGACGAAGATGTCGGCCGCCATGGCGCTGAGGTTGGCGATGGTGTCGAGCAGCGACTCGCCTTTGGCGGTGGAGCTGCGCGCGATGTCCAGGTTGATCACGTCGGCAGACAGGCGCGTGGCCGCGATCTCGAAGGTGGTGCGGGTGCGCGTGCTGTTTTCGAAGAACAGGTTGAACACGCTTTTTCCGCGCAGCAGCGGCACCTTCTTCACCTCGCGGTTGCTCACGCTCACGAAGTTGGCCGCGGTGTCCAGGACCTGGGTGAGGATGTCGCGCGAGAGACCCTCGGTGGAAAGCAGGTGAATGAGTTCACCGTTCTTGTTGAGTTGGGGATTGCGTCGCACGGTCAGGCTTTCTTGGTTTCCAGCACGAAGCTCAGGCGGCCAGCGTCGTCTCTGGCGAGTTCCAGCGACTGGCCTGCGGGCACCTCGACGCGGGCAGCACACACATTGGCCTCAATCGGCAGTTCGCGCCCGCCCCGGTCCACCAGCACCGCCAGGCGCACGCTGGCCGGGCGGCCGTAATCGAAGAGTTCGTTGATCACGGCGCGCAACGTGCGGCCGGTGTAGAGCACGTCGTCGACCAGCAGCACGTGCGCGCCGTTCACGTCGAAGGGCAATGCGGTTTGTGCGCTGGAAGCAAGGCCGCGCTGCGCGAAATCGTCTCGGTGCATGCTGGACGAGATCACACCGGCGTTGCCCGGCAGGCCCAGCTCGCGCTGCAGGCGCTCGGCCACCCAGGCGCCGCCGGAGGTGATGCCGGCGAGAACCACCGGCGCAGGGGAGGCATCGATCAAAGCCTTCACGGCGGGCAGGAGTTCGGCGTAGAGCGCCTCTGCATTCAGAGGCAAGGACTCGGTCAAGGCAGGCTCCTCAAAAACTGTTCCAGGATGATGCAGGCCGATGCGGCGTCGGCATCTTTGGCCCCCAGGCTGTGGGCTTCGGTGGTGCTGTAGCGCTCGTCCACCTCGAACACCGGCAGGCCGTGGCGGCCACGCAGCTGGCGGGCAAACTTCAAGGCGCGCGCGGTGTTCTCGTGGGCCGCGCCGTCGGGGTGGTAAGGCACACCCACCACCAGCGCATCGGGCTGCCACTCTTTCAGGCGTTGCGCGATCAGGGGGAAACGTGCGTCGCCCTCGGCGTTGATGGTGGCCTGCGGCGTGGCGCTGCGGGTGATGCGGTTGCCAGTGGCCACGCCGGTTCGTTTGAGTCCGAAGTCGAACGCCAGAAACATCTGGCAATGCGCCGGGACTTCAAGGGTCGTGGGCGCAGCGGCAGGTGCACTCATGCGTGGCCTGCGTCCGGTGAAAGCATCCACGGTTGCAGACCGAGCAAAGCCATGGCGCGCTCGTAGCGCTCCGCGACCGGCGCATCAAAAATCAACGAAGGATCGGCCTCGACCGTCAGCCAGCTGTTCTCGGTGATTTCCGATTCGAGCTGACCCTGGCCCCACGAGGCGTAACCGAGCGACACAAACACCCGGCGCGGGCCGGCACCCGAGGCCATGGCTTCCAGCACGTCCTTGGAGGTGGTCATTTCCAGACCGCCGGGGATGGAGAGCGTGGAGGCGTAGACCGATTCGCCCTCGCCCGACACCGCCTCGTGCAGCACAAAACCGCGTTCGGTCTGCACCGGGCCGCCCTGGAACACGGGCAGCTCCAGCAGGTCATCGCGGCCCATGGGCAGGTCCACCTTCTCGAACAGGCGCGGCAGCAGGATGTCGCTGGGCTTGTTGATCACCAGCCCGAGTGCCCCACGTTCGCTGTGCTCGCACATGAACACCACGCTGCGACCAAATAGCTCATCGCTGAGGCCGGGCATCGCAATCAGAAAATGATTGGTCAGGTTGATGGGGGCAAAATCAGCTGGCATTGGCCGATTTTAAGCCGCTTGTCCGCCCTCGAGAGAGGGCCACCACGATCTCCCCGGACGTGGTCACCGCCATTCCCAACACCACCCGCCCGGACGCATGAACACCTACGACAAAGGCCTGATGTGGTTCCGCCGCGACCTGCGCGCGCAAGACAACGCCGCGCTCTACCACGCGCTCAAGGTGTGCCGGCAGGTCTGGTGCGTGTTCGTCTTCGACACCGACATCCTCGACGCCCTGCCCCGCGCCGACCGCCGCGTGGCGTTCATCCGCGAATCGCTGGTCGAGCTGGACGCTGCGCTGCGAGCGCTCGGACGGGACAACGGCGTGGAAGGCGTGGGCCTGATCGTGATGCACGGCCCGTCGGTGAAGGCGGTACCGGCACTGGCCCAGGAACTCGCCGTGCAGGCGGTGTTTGCCAACCACGACGACGAGCCCGCGGCCAAGGCGCGCGACGCCCACGTGTTCGGCGACCTGGCGCACGCCGGCATCCTGCTGCACAGCCACAAGGACCACGTGATCTTCGAGCGGCGCGAGGTGCTCACGCAGATGGGCAATGCGTTCGGCGTCTTCACGCCCTACAAGAATGCCTGGCTCAAGGCGCTCACGCCTGAGCACCTCAAGGCCCACCCAGTGGCGCAGGTCGCGAGCACGCTGGCGCCCGTGCCGACCACCTGGGCCAAACCGGTGCCCACGCTGGCCGACATCGGGTTCGAACCCACCAACCTGTCGCAACTGCCGCTGCCCACCGGGATGAGCGGCGCGCACCGCCTGTTTGAAGACTTTGTAGATCGCATCGACCGCTACGACGAGACGCGCAACTTCCCTGCCGTGAAAGGCCCGAGCTACCTCAGCGTGCACCTGCGCTTCGGCACCATCTCGATCCGCCACCTCGCCTCGGTGGCTTACCAGATGCACCTGCAGGGGCTCGTGGGCGCGAGCACCTGGCTGTCGGAGTTGATCTGGCGCGACTTTTACCACCAGGTGATGGCCAACTTTCCGCACGTCGTGGACAAGGCGTTCAAGCCCGAGTACGACCACATCAAGTTCGAGCACGGCAAACACGCCAAGGAGCTGTTCGCCGCCTGGTGCGAGGGCCGCACCGGCTACCCGCTGGTGGACGCGGCCATGCACCAGATCAACCAGACCGGCTACATGCACAACCGCCTGCGCATGGTGGTGGCGAGTTTCCTGGTGAAGGACCTCGGCATCCACTGGCAGTGGGGCGAGCGCTACTTTGCCGAGAAGCTGATCGACTTCGACCTGGCCGCCAACAATGGTGGCTGGCAATGGGCGAGCTCCAGCGGTTGCGATGCCCAGCCTTACTTCCGCATCTTCAACCCGGTGAGCCAGAGCGAGAAGTTCGACCCGCAGGCCAAGTTCATCCGGCGCTACCTGCCCGAGCTGGCCGGTCTGCCGGACGCGGCGATCCATGCGCCATGGCTGGCGCGCGAGATGGAGCTGATCAGCGCGGGTGTGGAACTGGGCAAGACTTACCCGCGCCCGGTGGTGGACCACGCGGTCGCCAGAGATCAAACCCTCTTGCGCTACGCGGTCGTGAAAAAGCCGGGGAAGACACCCACGTCAGCCCCGGCTTCTGGTACCAGTGCAGCGAACTAAGCCGTGCCGCCGACGGTGAGTCCGTCGATGCGCAGCGTGGGCTGACCCACGCCCACCGGCACGCTCTGGCCCTCTTTGCCGCAGGTGCCCACGCCGCTGTCGAGCTTCATGTCGTTGCCGATCATGCTCACGCGGGTCAGCGAATCGGGACCGTTGCCCACCAGCGTGGCGCCCTTCACCGGGTACTGGATCTGGCCGTTTTCCACCCAGTAGGCCTGGCTCGCGGAGAACACGAACTTGCCCGAGGTGATGTCGACCTGGCCGCCGCCGAAGTTGACCGCGTAAAGGCCCTTCTTGATGCTGGCCACAATTTCCTCGGGCGCCTTGTCGCCACCGAGCATGTAGGTGTTGGTCATGCGCGGCATGGGCACGTGGGCGTAGCTTTCGCGGCGGCCGTTGCCGGTGGGTTTGACGCCCATCAGGCGCGCGTTCATCGAATCCTGGATGTAGCCGCGCAGGATGCCGTCTTCGATCAGCACGTTCTTCTGCGAGGTGTGGCCTTCGTCGTCCACGTTGAGCGAGCCGCGACGGTCGGCGATGGTGCCGTCGTCGAGCACCGTCACGCCCTTGGCTGCCACGCGCTGGCCGATGCGCCCGGCGAAAGCGCTGCTGCCCTTGCGGTTGAAGTCGCCTTCCAGGCCGTGGCCCACCGCTTCGTGCAGCAGGATGCCTGGCCAGCCCGAACCCAGCACCACCACCATCTCGCCGGCCGGCGCGGGCCGGGCGTCGAGGTTGGTCAGCGCATTCGCCACGGCTTCGTCCACGTACGACTGCACCATCGCCTCGTCGAAATAGGCCAAGCCGTACCGGCCACCACCGCCGGACGAACCCACTTCGCGGCGGCCCGACTGTTCGGCAATCACCGTGACCGACAGGCGTACCAGGGGGCGCACATCAGCCGCCAGCGTGCCGTCGGCGCGCGCCACCAGCACCACGTCGTGTTCGGCGGCCAGACCGGCCATCACCTGCACCACGCGCGGGTCCTTGGCCTTGGCCATTTTTTCCACTTTCTCCAGCAGCGCCACCTTGGCCGTGCTGTCGAGCGTGCCGATCGGGTCCACGCCGCCGTAGAGCGAGCGCGACTTGGCGACCTTGGAGGCCGGTGTCTTGACCTTCTTCGACTGGCCCTGGCCGGAGATGCTGCGCACGGTGTGCGCGGCGTCCAGCAGCGAGTCCCACGACAGGTCGTCGGAATAGGCGAATGCGGTCTTCTCGCCGCTGACCGCGCGCACGCCCACGCCCTGGTCGATGCTGAAGCTGCCGGTCTTGACGATGCCCTCTTCCAGGCTCCAGCCTTCGCTGCGCGTGGTCTGGAAGTACAGGTCGGCGTCGTCCACGCCGTGCGACATGATCTCGCCGAGCGCGCGCTGCAGATGCGCGGGCGTGAGACCAAACGGTTCGAGGAGCAGGCTTTGGGCGGTGGCCAGACGGGCCAGGGTGGGTTCGCGTGAAATCATGGGGTCATTGTAAGAACGACCCGCCTTGCGCGCTCGCGTCAGGGTCTTGGAGCGTTCTGGCGCAAGAAGGAGAGCAAAGCAGCGTCGTCCAGATCGGCCATGCCCGCCTCGTGGGCCGCCTGGAACACCCCCGCCGCGCCCGCGCCCAGCGGGCCCTCAAACCCGACGCTGCGCGCCGCCGCCACCGCCAGCCGGGTGTCTTTTTCCAGCAGGGTCACATGGGCGCGCGGCGCGAGGTCACCGGCGATCGCGCGGCGCATGCGGTCCGAGCCGATCCAGCTCTGGCCGCTGGAGCGCTCGATCACGTCCAGCGTGGTGGCGAGGTCCAGCCCCATGCGCCCGGCCAGGGCCAGCGCTTCGGCCGCACCCACGAGGTTGATGCCGGCGAGCAGGTTGTTGACCAGCTTGGTGCGCGCGCCATCACCCACGCGTTCGCTGATGCGCATCACATTGAGCGACAGGGCGTCGAGCAAACCAGCCTGACGCTGCAGCACCGCAGCAGGCGCGGCCACCATCAGGCTCATTCGACCGTCGCGCGCCCGCTGCGGGCCGCCCGACATGGGCGCGTCGATGCAATCGATGCCCTGCTCGGCCAGCCGCTGGGCGATGGCCACGGTGTCTTCGGGCGCGATGGTGGGGCACAGCACCACAGCCTGGCCAGGCCGCAAGCCATTGGCCGCGCCCTGCTCGCCCCACAACACGTCTCGACACTGCTCGGCGTCCACCACCACGATCACCAGCGCGTCGAGGGGCCCGAGCTGGGCCACGGCCGACAGCGGTGTGTCGGCCAGGCTGGCGCCAGCGGCCAGCGCTTGCCGCTGGCGCAGCGGGTCGGTGTCGCACACCGCCACGGACCAACCGGCTTCGCACAACCGTTCCACCAGCGCACCGCCCATGTTGCCCGCGCCGACGAAGGCAACCGTCATGACTGCATGAAGCGCCGGGACTTGGCGATCGACATCAGCATGCCCAGCCCCACGCCCATGGTCACCATGGCGGTGCCGCCGTAGCTCACGAACGGCAGGGGCACGCCCACCACCGGCAGGATGCCGCTGACCATGCCCATGTTGACGAAGGCATAGACAAAAATGTTGAGCGTGAGCGCGCCGGCGAGCAGGCGCGAAAACAGCGTGGGAGCCTCCATGGCAATGACCAGACCGCGCACGATGAGGAAAATGAACCCGGCCATGAGACCCAGCACACCGACCAGGCCGAACTCTTCGGAGAAGGCGGCGTAGATGAAGTCGGTGGTCCGCTCGGGAATGAACTCCAGGTGGGTCTGCGTGCCCTGCATGAAGCCCTTGCCCCACACCCCGCCGGAGCCGATGGCGATCATGCCCTGGATGATGTGGAAACCTTTGCCCAGCGGATCCTTGGACGGGTCGAGCAGCGTGCACACCCGCTGGCGCTGGTATTCGCGCAACACGTGCCAATCCACATCGGGTGCGCACAGCTGCCCCTCGAAGGTGATCAGCAGCACGATGCCCACTGCGCCAAAGAGCACTGGCGGCAGGATCAGCTTCCAGCTCAGGCCGGCAAAAAAGATGACGAACAAGCCGGAGGAGAGCACCAGCAGCGAGGTGCCCAGGTCGGGCTGCTTCAAGACCAGCGCCACCGGCAACAGCAGCAGCAGCCCGGCGGCAGCGAAGTCCAGCGTTTTGAGCTGGCCTTCGCGTCGGTGGAACCACCAGGCCAGCATGAGTGGCATGGCGATCTTCATCAATTCGCTGGGCTGGATAATGACGCCGATGTCCAGCCAGCGCTGCGAGCCCTTGCGTGCAATGCCGAAAAACTCCACGCCCAGCAGCAGCAGCACCCCCACCGCGTAGGCCGGCAGCGCCAGGCTCATCAGCCGGTGCGGCGGGATCTGTGAGACGAGGAACAGCACGCCGGCGGCGATCAGCATGTTGCGGCCATGGGCTTCGAAACGCGTGCCGTGGTCAAAGCCCACCGAGTACATGGTCAACATCCCGGCGCCCGCCATGATCAGGATGGCCAACAACAGCGGGAGGTCAAAGCCCTGGAAGATCGGGGCGATGCGTTGCAGCAGGGAGGGTTTGTCGAACACGGCGGACATCACCGCGGATTATCCTTCCCCGATGCGCGATGCCACCACCCACCTGCTCTATCTCCACGGCTTTCGGTCGTCGCCGCAGTCCATGAAAGCGCAGAAGGTGGCCGCGCGGGTGCGGGCCGAACACCCCGGCGTTGTCTGGTGGTGCCCGCCGCTGCCGCCCTCACCCGCCGAGGCGATGGCGCTGGTGATGCAGGGCACGGCCCACTGGCCGAGAGACACCACGGCGGTGGTGGGCTCGTCGCTGGGCGGCTTTTACGCGCGCTGGTTCTCGCTGCAGACCGGTTGCCCCGCGGTGCTGCTCAACCCCGCCCCGTTCCCGGCACGCGATCTTTCGGCTTACATCGGTGAGCAGACGGCCTGGCACGACCCGCTGGAGCGTTTCTTTTTCCAGCCCGGCTTTGTGGACGAGTTGCAGGTGCAGCAGGCGGACATCCACCGGCTGGCGGCACGACGGCCCACCGCGGCAGACCACTTGTTCGCCATCGTTTCCAAGGGCGACGAGGTGCTGGACTGGCGCGAAATGCAAGCCTTCTGCGCTGGGGGCACGGTGCGCCTGCTCGAAGGCAGCGACCACGCCATCAGCGACTTCGACGGCCACATGGACGCGGTATTCCAGTTCCTGAACCTGTAGCGCCCCCATGGGACAATCCAGCCCATGCACATTCTGTTTGATGAAGCCGGCAAGTTGTTGACCGGTCGCCTCCTGTCCGAGGCCGAAAGTTCCCTGCAAGTCGAGCTCGATTCCGGCAAGCGCGTCAAGGTCAAGGCGGTCAATGCGCTGCTGCGGTTTGAAAAGCCCGCCCCTGGCGCCTTGATGGCTTCGGCCACCGAGCTGTCCACCGGGATGGACCTCGCCCTGGCCTACGAATTTGCCCCCGAAGACGAGTTCGGCTTCGCCGACCTGGCGCGCGAGTACTTCAGCAGCAGCGCCAGCACCGCCGAGCAGGTGGCCGCGCTCCTGTGCCTGCAGGGCGCACCGCACTACTTCCGCCGCGCCGGCAAGGGCCGCTACAAGAAGGCGCCGGCCGACATCCTGGCGCAGGCACTGGCCGGCATCGAGAAAAAGAAACAGCAGCAGGCCCAGATCGAGGCCTGGGCGGCCGAGCTCGCCGGCGGCACCTGCCCCGAGCCGGTGCGCCAGCAGCTCTACAAGATCCTCTTCAAGCCCGACAAGAACGCGCCCGAGTACAAGGCCGTGGTCGAGGCCGCGCGCAGCAGCCACACCGCGCCGCTCACCCTGCTGCAGAACGCCGGTGCCATCCGCAGCGCCTACCAGTTCCACTGGCAGCGGTTCCTGTTCGACCAGTTCCCCAAGGGCACCGGCTTCCCGGCCCTGCAGGCCCCGGTGATCACCGACGAGCTGCCCCTGGCCACCGTGCAGGCGTTTTCCATCGACGACTCGCACACCACCGAGATCGACGACGCGCTTTCGCTGCAAGGCCTGGGCAGCGGCTCGGTGGTGCTGGGCATCCACATCGCCGCACCGGGTCTGGCTGTTCTGCCCGAGAGCGCCATCGACCAGGTGGCGCGCCACCGCCTGTCCACCGTCTACATGCCGGGCCACAAGATCACCATGCTGCCCGACGAGGTCGTGCAGGCCTACACGCTGATGGCCGGGCGCGACTGCCCGGCGGTGTCGCTCTACGTCACCTTTGACGAAACCACGCTGGCCATCACCGACACGCGCACCGTGCTGGAGCGGGTGCCGATCGCGCAGAACCTGCGCCACGACCAGCTCGACACCGTGATCACCGAGGCCTGGCTGTCGGGCGAGGCCCCGGCCAGCAGCGCGGTGCCCGAGATCGCCGCGCTGCAGCCCACGCTCGCCTTCATCTTCACGCTCGCCCGGCACCTCAAGGCGCAGCGTGAGGTGGTGCGCGGCAAGCCCGAGAACTTCACGCGACCCGACTACACCTTCCGCCTCGAAGGCAAGACCGGGGACGAGCCGGTGGGCGATGAGACGGTGGTGATCGGCACGCGCCAGCGCGGCGCGCCGCTCGATTTGATGGTGGCCGAGGCCATGATCCTGGCCAACAGCACCTGGGGCAACTGGCTCAACGACTGCGGCGTGCCCGGCATCTACCGCAGCCAGGCCAGCATGGCGCCGGGCGTGAAGGTGCGCATGGGCACCAAGGCGCAGCCGCACGCCGGCATCGGTGTGAAGAGCTACGCCTGGAGCACCTCGCCCCTGCGCCGCTATGTGGACATGGTCAACCAGTGGCAGATCATTGCCTGCGCGCGCCACGGCAAAACGGCCGCGCTCGCCGCGCCGTTCAAACCCAAGGACGCGAACCTGTTTTCCATCATCAGCGCGTTCGATGCGGCCTACACGGCCTACAACGGGTTCCAGAACGGCATGGAGCGCTACTGGACGCTCAAGCACCTGCAGCAAAGCGGCACCACCGAACTCACCGCGACGCTGGTGAAAGACAACCTCGTGCGCGCGGACTCGCTGCCGCTGGTGCTGCCGGTGATGGGCGCCGATGGACTGCCCCGCGGCGCGCATGTGCGCATCAAGCTCGGCGAGATCGACGACATCACGCTGGACGTGCACGGCACCGTGATCGAGCGGCTGGATCTGCCGGTGGACGAAGTCACGGATGAGGGTGCTGGCGAAGACGAGGAGCTGTCCGCGCCGCTGGCCCTGGCCATCGACGTGAGCGAGGGCGACAGCACCGAGCCCGCCGCCCAGTCGACCGAGTCCACCGACCCGGCGGGCCATTCGGCCTGAACGCACGGGCCACACCGATAATCGCCGCGTGAAGACCACCCTCCTCGCGTTCCTGAAAGGCCTGAGCACACTGCAGCTGGCGCTGGGCATTTCCATCGCGTTGCATGCGGCCGTGCTCACGGTGCGCTTCGTGAACCCCGAGGGCTTCAACCGCGCTTTTCAGGACACGCCACTGGAGGTGATCCTGGTCAACGCGCGCAGCAATGAGCGCCCAGAGAAGGCCACCGCCATTGCCCAGGCCTCGCTGGCCGGTGGAGGCGACGCGGTGCGCGGTCGCTCCACCTCGCCCCTGCCACCCACCACCGTGGCGCGCGTGGGCGACACGCCCGAAGAAGACGAACGCAGGATCGAAGCGCTGAAAGAGCAGCAGAACCAGTTGCTCGCCCAGGTGCGGCGCGAGCTGGCCAAGATGCCGGCGCCCGACACGCAGGCCGTGAACCCCAGCCGCGAGGTGATCGAACGCGAAGAGAAGCGCAAGGCGCTGGTGAAGATCCTGGCCGAGATCGAGCGGCGCATCAACGAAGAAAGTGCGCGGCCGAAGAAGCGCTACATCAGCCCGGCCACGCGCGAGGCGGTGTACGCCATTTACTACGACGAGCTGCGCCGCAAGATCGAAGACCGGGGCACCACCAACTTTCCGGAAGCCGCTGGCCGCAAGCTCTACGGCGAGCTCACGATGATCATCACCGTCAACCACAATGGAGCGGTGCTCGACACCGAGATCGTGCAGACCTCGGGCAACAACCTGCTGGACCGCCGCGCCCAGGCGATCGTGCGCAGCCTGGCCTTTGGCCAGTTCAACGATGCGATGCGCCGCCAGGCCGACCAGATCGTGGTGGTCTCGCGCTTTCGCTTCACCCGCGACGAGACGCTGCAGACCCAGCTGTCGGGCCAGTAGATGCGATCGTTCGGGCGCTGGCTGTTGTGGATGGTGCTCGCCGGCGTGGCGCTGCAGGTGTTCTTTGCGCTGCGCATCGCCGCCATGGTGGTGATCGACCCGACCAGCACCGCCTTCATGCGCTCGGAGGCCTGGCGCGTCGGGCACGAAAGCATGACCACCGACAAGAATTGGCGCTGGTCGCACCAGTGGGTGGCGGGTGACCAGATCAGCCCGAACCTCAAACGCGCGGTGATCGCATCGGAGGACGCCGGTTTTCTGGAGCACGGGGGCGTGGACTGGGAAGCGATCGAAACCGCCTGGCAGAAAAACGAGAAGCGCCAGCAGCAAGCCGAAAAGCGCGCCGCCGCACAACCCAACCGACCGGTGCGCGAACCCAAGGTGGTGGGCGGCTCCACCATCACGCAACAACTGGCCAAGAATCTGCTGCTGTCGGGCGAACGCCAGTTTTTGCGCAAGGGTCAGGAGCTCGTGCTGGCGGTGGCGCTGGAGGCGCTGCTGAGCAAGGAACGCATCCTGGAGATTTACCTCAACAGCGTGGAGTGGGGCGAAGGCGTGTTCGGCGCCGAGGCCGCCGCGCAGCGTTACTTCAAGAAACCGGCCAGCAAGCTCAGCGCATCGGAGGCCGCGCGCCTCGCGGTGATGCTGCCTTCGCCCAAGTTTTTTGAAACGCGCCAGGGCTCGGCCTACCTGGCCCGACGCACCGGCACCATTGTTGCGCGCATGGGTGACGTCCGCCTGCCATGAACCTGCGCGCCACCGCCATGAGCGTGTTCCTGCTGGGCCTGGTGCGCCTGCTCACCGGCGCCCAGGCGCGCTGGCACGGCTGCCCACCCAAGGCCGAGCAGCGCATTTACTTTGCCAACCACCAGAGCCACGCCGACCTGGTGCTGATCTGGGCCGCGCTGCCGCACGAGCTGCGCAGCATCACCCGACCGATCGCCGCCAAGGACTACTGGACGGCCTCGAACTTCAAGCGCTGGATCACCACCGAGGTGTTCAACGCGGTCTATGTGGAACGCGAACGCAAGGGCGACGAAGACCCCTTGCAGCCGCTCATCAACGCGCTGGAGAGTGGCGACTCGCTGATCCTGTTTCCCGAGGGCACACGCGGCCATGAAGAAGACCCGCAACCGTTCAAGTCGGGCCTGTACAACCTCGCCCAGCGCTTCCCCGGTGTGGTGCTGGTGCCGGCCTGGATCCACAACGTGCAGCGCGTGATGCCCAAGGGTGAGGTGGTGCCGGTGCCGGTGCTGTGTTCGGTGACGTTTGGTGAACCGGTTGCACTGGGTGCCGAGGAACCACGTGCCGATTTCCTCAAGCGTGCTCGTGAGGCGGTGATCGCCTTGCGGGAGGTCTGAATCCATGGGCACCTTCCTGCGCGGCCTCACCGGCAACCAACAGGTCAGCCTGTTGTTCGTGTTGCTGTTCGGCCTGTTGTTCATTGCGAGCGGCGTGAGCGTGTTGCTGTCGGTGCGCGAGCGCCGCGCAGGCGAAGACGAGTCCGGTGAACGCGAACTGCGCCTGCGCGACAACCAGGCGCTGTTGCGCAGCTCCTGGGGCATGGCGCTGGTGTTCTGGATCGGCTGGGCACTGGGCGAGGGTGTGGCCATCGTGCTGTTCGGCTTCGTTTCTTTCTTCATCCTGCGCGAGTTCATCAGCCTCTCGCCCACGCGACGCGGCGACCACCGCAGCCTGGTGATGGCCTTTTTCATCGTGTTGCCGCTGCAGTACGCGCTGGTCTGGACCGAGCGCTTCAACCTCTTCACGGTGTTCATCCCGGTATATGTGTTCCTCGCCATCCCGGTGGTGAGCGCGCTGGGCAACGACCCGCAGCGGTTTCTGGAGCGCAACGCCAAGCTGCAGTGGGGCATCATGGTCTGCGTCTACGGCATGAGCCACGTGCCCGCGCTGCTGCTGCTCAGCTTCCCCGGTTTCGTGGGCCGAACCGCCTTTCTCGTGTTCTTTCTGGTGCTGGTGGTGCAGACCTGCATGCTGGTGCAGCACATCGCGTCGCGCCGCATGGGCACGCCGGTGGCGCCCGCCATCAGCGAGAGCTTCCATTGGCGCAGCTGGGCCATGGGGCTGGCCGCGGGCGGCTTGCTCGGTGCGCTGCTGGCCGGGCTCACGCCCTTCAAGCCGCTGCCCGCGCTGGCCATGGCGCTGGTGGCCTGTGTGGCCGGGTCGATGGGCCACCTGGTGATGAAGGCGATCAAGCGCGACCGCGGCGTGACCCACTGGGGCTCTGCCGGTCGCTCCACCACCGGCGCCAGCGGGCTGCTCGACCGGGTGGACGCGCTCTGCTTTGCCGCGCCGGTGTTCTTCCATTCAGTGCGCTGGACCTTCGACCTATGAGAATCCTCGGCATCGACCCCGGCCTGCAGTGCACCGGCTTCGGTGTGATCGACACCGACGGCCCGAACCTGCACTACGTGGCCAGCGGCACCATCCAGACCAGCCCGAAAGACGGCGCGCTGCTGCCCGCGCGTCTCAAGATCCTGTTCGACGGCATCACCGAGGTGGTGGCGCGTTACCAGCCCGAGGTCTCGGCCTGCGAGATCGTGTTCGTCAACGTCAACCCGCAGGCCACGCTGCTGCTGGGCCAGGCGCGCGGCGCGTGCCTCACCGCCCTGGTGGCCAACCACCTGCCGGTGGCCGAGTACACCGCGCTGCAGCTCAAGAAAGCGGTGGTGGGCTACGGCAAGGCGGCCAAACCGCAGGTGCAGGAAATGGTCAAACGCCTGCTGAAGCTGCCCGGCCTGCCCGGCAAGGACGCGGCCGACGCGTTGGGCTTGGCCATCACGCACGCGCAGGTCAGCCGCACGCTGCAGGCGATCAACAAGGTCTCGCCGCTGCAGGCGCGGTCGAGCGCGGCCTACAAGGCCGGCCGGATCTACTGAAGATGGGCCTCGCTCCACGCCGCCTCAGCCTGGGTGCCTGGCTCGCGCTCGCCTTCACCTTGCTGTCCTTGTTGCTCACGGTGCTGCTCACTGCGTTCAGCGACCGCACCGCCAGCACCCAGGTGCGGCGCAGCATCGGCAACAACCTCGCCGAGCTGGCGAACCAGACCACCAGCCGCCTGGACCAGGCCATGTTCGAGCGCTACCGCGAGGTTCGTCTCATCGCCAACCGGTTGAACGGCACGCTGGACCTGGCCGAGGTGCAGAGCGAGATCGACGCCCTGCAGCAGAGCTATCCCACCTACGCCTGGATCGGCGTGACCGACCCGGCGGGCAAGGTACTGGCCGCCACCCGCAACATGCTCGAAGGCGCCGACGTGTCGCAGCGCCCATGGTTTCAGAACGCGCTCAAGGGTCGGTCCATGGGCGACGTGCACGAGGCCCTGCTGCTGGCCCGGCTCATGGGCAGCGCGGGCGGTGAGCCGATGCGCTTTGTCGACATTGCATTCCCGCTCAAGGACGACAACGGCCAGATCACCGGCGTGCTGGGCGTGCACCTGTCGTGGAAGTGGGCGCGGGACATCGAACAGGCGATCTTTGTGCCGGTGGGCCGCAGCCGCACCATCGACCCACTCATCCTCTCCAGCACCGGCGCGGTGTTGCTCGGTCCCCCCGAGTTGGAAGGCACGGTGCTCCAGCTGCCCAGTGTGCAAGCGGCCCAAGGCCGCGAGGGCGGCTTCGTGCGGGAGACCTGGCCGGACGGCAAGGAGTACCTGGTGGGCTTCAGCAGCGACCAGGGCTTCGAGGACTACCCCGGCCTCGGGTGGCGCGTGCTGGTGCGGCAAGACCTGGTTGAGGCCTACGCACCGGTGGACCAGATGCACCGCCGCATGCTGCTGGGCGGCGGCGTGGCCGCCCTGCTGTTTTCGTTGCTGGGCTGGGGCCTTGCACGCTGGATCACACGCCCGCTGCTGGGTCTGGCCGACGTGGCTCGCGGTCTGGAGGCCGGCTATGCGGTGAAGGCGCCCGCGTCCCATGCGTATGAAGAAGTGTCCATTCTTGGCAGCGCTTTCAACTCGCTGGTGCACACCTTGCAGCACAACGAAGAAGAGCTGCGACAGCTCAACGTGTCACTGGAGCGGCGCGTGCTGGAGCGCACCGCCGAGCTGCAGGACAGCTTTGAACGCGTTGACGAGAACGAAGCGCGCACGCAAGCGGTGATCGACACCGCGCAGGAGCCCTTCATCGGGATGGACTTCGAGGGCTGCATCACCGACTGGAACGCCCAGGCCGAACAGTTGTTTGGCTGGACCCGCGAGGAGGCGCTGGGCGAATCGCTGGCCCACCTGGTGGTGCCCGTGCGCTACCAGGTCGCATTCATCGAGGCCCTGGCGACGTTTCACCAGACGGGGGACGCGCCCTTTGTGGGTCAGCGCATGCGCCGCATCCTCGTGGACCGCCGCGGCGAGGAACTGCCGGTGGAGATGAAGATCGGGCTCATCAACACCGAGCGGCTCAAACTCTTCAGCGCCTTCATCAGAGACCTGCGCGAGCAGGCCTGAAGCGTCGGCGGATGCGGCTCACAAGAGCCGTTCGAGCACCAGCACCGCAAAGAAGCCCAGTGCGGCGATCACCGTCCACTTGAGGATGATCACACCCCAGGTCCGGAAACGGGCCTGGCCCGTGCCCACATAAAACGCAAAGCACACGCCCGCGGCAATCAGCAGCAGCAGGACGGTCCAGCGAAACAGCAGCATGGGGCTGTTTACCAGGCGGGTGCCAGCTGGGTGAAGCCCTGGGGCGCCTCACGCTCCTGCTCGAAGCTCACGATCTCCCAGGCGTCGGTGCGCGCGAGCAAGGCGCGCAGCAGCTGGTTGTTCATGGCGTGACCACTGCGGAACGCGCTGTAAGCGGCCAGCAGGGGCTTGCCCACGATGTACAGGTCGCCCATGGCGTCGAGGATCTTGTGTTTGACGAACTCGTCCTGGTAGCGCAGGCCGTCGGCGTTGAGCACCTTCACGTCGTCCATCACGATGGCGTTGTCCAGCCCGCCACCGAGCGCGAGGCCGTGCGAGCGCATGGCTTCCACGTCCTTGGTGAAACCGAAGGTGCGGGCGCGCGCAATCTCGCGCGCGTACTGGCCGCTGCCGAAGTCGAACTCCACGCGTTGCCCGGTGGAGTTGACGGCCGGGTGGTCGAACTCGATTTCGAACGCGAGCTTGTAGCCATGGAACGGATCGAGCCGCGCCCACTTCACGTTCTTGCCTTCGCCTTCGCGCACCTCCACCGGTTTCGTCACGCGGATGAACCGTTTGGGCGCCTTCTGCATCACGATGCTGGCGCTCTGCAGCAAATACACAAACGAGGCTGAAGAACCGTCGAGGATGGGCACTTCCTCGGCGGTAATGTCCACATAGAGGTTGTCCAACGCCAGGCCGGCGCAAGCGCTCATGAGGTGCTCGATGGTGTGCACCTTCACGTTGCCGTTGGAGATGGTGGAGGCCAGGCGCGTGTCGGTCACGGCGGTGGCGGTGACCACGATCTCCACCGGTTCGGGCAGGTCCACGCGGCGGAACACGATGCCGGTGTCGGGGGGTGCCGGGCGCAGGGTGAGCTCCACGCGCTGACCGCTGTGCAGGCCGACGCCCACCGCTTTGGTCAGGGATTTGAGTGTGCGTTGCGCGAGCATGGGGTGGATTTTAAGTTTTGCGGTGTTTTGGCGTGGTTAGGAATCGCGATGACCGCCATAGTGAAGGCGCTCTTCTTGTTTTCTCCGGTGGGTCCGGTCCTCGGCGACCACGGGGCACGGCTCCGCGTCTGTCCCCCGGGGCCTGCGGCCCCTCCTCCTTGATGCCGCTGCGCCGTGCCCCATGGCCGCCGATGACCTCTTTGGAAATCGGCCTGCTGGAAATCCAATGTCACTTCAGGCTCGTGAGTGAGTGGCGTTCTGCGCAGCGGCATCAAGGAGGAGGGGCCAAAGGCCCCGGGGGACAGCCGCGGAGCAGAGCGCCGCTCACTCACGAGCCCGCCCAGGTGCAGGCACAAAATGCCCCCGCACCCGGACCCAGACCCCGAATCAATCCGCCTGTTTGCGCAAGAAAGCAGGAATCTCGAAATCGTCCATGCCACCGGAAGCCAACGCGTCCACCTTGGCCGCGGCCTGGGTGCGGTTGGTGCGCCACACGCTGGGCACGGCCATGGAGTTGTAGTCCGGCTGGGTGGCGCCCGGGCCACCCACGGCGGTGTTCACGGTCGGCACATTGAACGGCACGTTGTCGGTGCCGGTGCGCAGCACCTGCAGCGGAGGCGCCGTGCGGCGCACACCCTGGCGCGACAGACCGGTGGCCACCACCGTCACGCGCATTTCGTCGCCCAGGCTGTCGTCGTACGCAGCGCCGTAGATCACGTGCGCTTCGGAAGACGCGTAGGCGCGGATCGTGTTCATCGCCAGCTTCGATTCCGACAGCTTCAGCGAGCCCTTGGCAGCGGTGACCAGCACCAGCACGCCCTTGGCGCCCGACAGGTCGATGCCTTCGAGCAGCGGGCAGGCCACGGCCTGCTCGGCGGCGATGCGTGCGCGGTCGGGGCCGGCGGCCACGGCCGTGCCCATCATGGCCTTGCCGGGCTCGCCCATCACGGTGCGCACGTCTTCAAAGTCGACGTTCACATTGCCGTACTCGTTGATGATCTCGGCAATGCCGCCCACGGCGTTTTTCAGCACGTCGTTGGCGTGGGCAAAAGCCTCGTCCTGCGTCACGTCGTCGCCCAGCACTTCGAGCAGCTTCTCGTTGAGCACCACGATCAGCGAGTCCACGTTGGCCTCGAGTTCGGCCAGACCGTGGTCGGCGTTGGTCATGCGGCGGCCGCCTTCCCAGTCGAACGGCTTGGTGACCACGCCCACGGTCAGGATGCCCATCTCCTTGGCCACGCGGGCGATCACAGGTGCAGCACCGGTCCCGGTGCCGCCGCCCATGCCGGCGGTGATGAACAGCATGTGCGCGCCGGCGATGGCTTCGCGGATCGAATCCACCGCCACTTCGGCGGCGTCGCGGCCCTTGTCGGGCTTGCTGCCTGCGCCCAGACCGGTGGTGCCCAGCTGAATGGTCTTGTGCGCCGCGCTGCGCGAGAGCGACTGCGCATCGGTGTTGGCGCAGATGAACTCCACGCCCTGCACGCTGCGCGCGATCATGTGCTCGACCGCGTTGCCGCCGCCACCGCCCACGCCGATGACCTTGATCTGGGTGCCCAGGTTGAATTCTTCGACTTCAATCATTTCGATGCTCATGGTGTGCTCCTTGTGTGCCTGTTGATGGGCGCTTGTGATTCAAAAAAACGTTTCGGATTCGGATGCGGATTGCGGTCGGGGTCATCCAGGCGGTCCGGTGTGTTCGGCACACCGTCCTCGTCGTCGCCTCGGAGCGCAAGGGTCCAACCAAGGGACACCGCGGAACTGGCTTTGCCAGGCCGCAGGTGTCGCCCCCTTGAGGGGGTCGCGCGCAGCGCGGCGGGGGTGTGTCGGATGCCTCATCAGAACGTCCCCACAAACCAGTTTTTCATGCGTTCCAGTGCGCCCTGCATGGAACCCGCCTTTTGCGACACCTTGTGCCCGCGCACGCGTGCAAGCCTTGCTTCTTCCAGCAGGCCCATCACCGTGGCCGCACGCGTCTGTGCCACCATGTCGGACAGCGCGCTGGTGTAGTTCGGGATGCCCCGGCGCACGGGCTTGAGGAAAATGTCCTCGCCGAGTTCGACCATGCCGGGCATGACCGCGCTGCCGCCCGTGAGCACGATGCCCGAGGACAACATTTCTTCGTGGCCGGAGTCGCGCAGCACCTGCTGCACCAGCGAAAAGATCTCTTCCACCCGCGGCTCGATCACGCCGGCCAGGGCCTGACGGCTGAGCATGCGCGGGGCACGGTCGCCGAGACCGGGGACTTCCACCTGCGTGTCCGGGTCGGCCAGCAGCTGTTTGGCGCAGCCGCTTTCCACCTTGATGTCTTCAGCGTCCTTCGTGGGGGTGCGCAGCGCCATGGCGATGTCGCTGGTGATCAGGTCGCCTGCGATCGGGATCACCGCGGTGTGGCGAATCGCGCCGCCCGAGAAAATCGCCACGTCGGTGGTGCCGGCACCGATGTCGACCAGCGCCACGCCGAGTTCCTTCTCGTCGTCGGTGAGCACCGCCTGGCTGGAAGCCAGCGGGTTCAACATGAGCTGGTCCACCTCCAGGCCGCAACGGCGCACGCACTTGATGATGTTTTCCGCCGCGCTCTGCGCACCGGTGACGATGTGCACCTTGGCCTCCAGGCGGATGCCGCTCATGCCGATCGGCTCCTTCACCTCCTGGCCATCGATCACGAATTCCTGCGGCTCCACCAGCAGCAGGCGCTGGTCGGTGGAGATGTTGATCGCCTTGGCGGTCTCGATCACGCGCGCCACGTCGGTGGCGGTGACTTCGCGGTCCTTGATGGCCACCATGCCGCTGCTGTTGATGCCGCGGATGTGGCTGCCGGTAATGCCGGTGTAGACCCGGGCGATGCGGCAGTCGGCCATCAGCTCGGCCTCTTTCAGGGCCTGCTGGATGCTCTGCACCGTGGCGTCGATGTTGACCACCACGCCGCGCTTCAGGCCGTGGCTGGCGGCCACGCCCAGGCCTGCGAGCTTGAGTTCGCCATTGGGCTGGACCTCGGCGACCACCACCATGATCTTGGCGGTGCCGATGTCGAGTCCGACCACCAAATCCTTGTATTCCTTGGCCATGATTGCTTCTTGATTACCGTGTGGGTTGCGTTGCGTTGGGAGCGATGTCGGTGACGGTGGTCACGCCGCGCAGGCGCAGGGCGTAACCATTGGGGTAGCGCAGATCGACCGACTGCAGTGCGCCGGTGTAGCGTTCGGTGAGCTGGGACAGGGTGGCGCTGAAGCGGCGCGTGCGCGCCAGCAGTTCGTCGGGTGTGCCACGGCCCAGCTCCACCTGGGCGCCGTTGTCCAGCTGCGCGCGCCAGCCGCCGCGCTCGGTGAGTTCCAGACGATCCAGGCCGAGTTCGAGCGGCGCCAGTTCGGCCTGCAGCCGCTGATACAGGGCCCACACCTGGGCCGACTGTTCGGGCGGGCCGGCGAGTTCGGGCAGGTTGTCGCTGTCGTCGGGGCTGGCTTCAAACACCTCACCGAGTTCGTTCACCAGCTTGCCCGAGCCGGACTCACCCCACCAGGCCACGGCCTGATGCTCCTGCAGCGTCACACGCAGCCGGTTGGGAAACTCGCGCTGCACCACGGCCTGGCGCACCCAGGGCACGGCTTCGAACAGCTCGCGCACCTGCTGCAGGTCGATGGTGAGGAAACTGCTGGAGAGGCGCGTCTTCATCTGTGTGGCCAGCTGCGCGCGAAAGCCCACCGCGTTCTGGTGCACCACATCACCCTGCACCGTGATGGCCTTGACCGTCCACACCGGGTGGCGCACGAGCCACGTGCCCAAGGCGCCCAGGCACAGCACGGCAAACAGCACGACCAGCGCTTGCGTGAGCGCGGTCATGAGCTTGACGTCCAGGGGCATGGGGGTGGTGGCCATGGTGGGGTGTGATCAGGCCGCGTTGTCGAGGGCCGCGGTCGCGAGCACCGACACGCACAGGTCTTCGTACGACAGACCGGTCGCGCGCGCCGACATGGGCACCAGCGAGTGGCCGGTCATGCCGGGCGAGGTGTTGATTTCCAGCAGATACGGCTTGCGCGTGGCGGCGTCGATCATCACGTCGGCGCGCGCCCAGCCCCGGCAGTCCAGCGTCTTGAAGGCCTGCAGCACCAGTGCCTGGATCACCGCCTCTTCGCCTTCGGGCAGACCGCAGGGCACGAGGTATTTCGTGTCGTCGGTGAAGTACTTGTTCTGGTAGTCGTAGTTGCCGTCGGGCGCGACGATGCGGATCACCGGCAGCGCGCGGGCGCCCTCGCCCGTGCCCAGCACCGGGCAAGTCACTTCGTCGCCGGCAATGAACTGCTCGCACATGACCAGCGGGTCCTGCTTCGCGGCGAGTTCGTACGCGGCGGCGCACTGCGCTTTGCTGGTGACCTTGGTGAGGCCGATGGTGGAGCCTTCGCGCACCGGCTTGACGATCATGGGCGTGCCCAGCGCGCGGTAGGCGGCCACGGTCTGCTCGGCGCTGTGCACCTGGCGCCAGGCGGGCGTGGCCAGGCCCTCGGCCATCCAGATGCGCTTGGTCATGAGCTTGTCCATGGCCACGCTGGATGCCATGACGCCGGGGCCGGTGTAGGGAATGCCCAGCAATTCGAGTGCGCCCTGCACCGTGCCGTCTTCGCCAAAGCGGCCGTGCAGCGCGATGAAGCAGCGGTCGAAGCCTTCGCGCTTGAGTTCGTCCAGGCCGCGCTCGGCCGGGTCGAAGGCGTGGGCATCCACGCCTTTGGACTTCAGCGCGGCCAGCACGCCGGTGCCCGACATCAGCGATACCTCGCGTTCGGCGGAACGCCCACCCATCAATACGGCCACTTTGCCCAGCGCCTTCGGATCGATCACTGCGTTGTCCTTTGTCTTCACGATGTGGTTTCCTGCGCCAGTTCCATCACACGGCCGGCCACGGCCCCGACGGTGCCCGCGCCCATGCACAGGATCACGTCGCCGTCCTGGGCGTTGTCCAGCACGGCCTGCGGCATGGCGTTGATGTCGTCCACGAACACCGGCTCCAGCTTGCCGGCCACGCGCAACGCGCGCGCCAACGAACGGCCGTCGGCCGCCACGATGGGGCTCTCGCCGGCGGCGTACACCTCGGCCAGCAGCACCGCGTCGGCATGGCTGATCACCTTGACGAAGTCCTCGAAGCAGTCGCGCGTGCGGGTGTAGCGGTGCGGCTGGAAAGCCAGCACCAGTCGGCGGCCCGGGTAGGCGCCGCGTGCAGCCGCCAGCGTGGCCGCCATCTCCACCGGGTGGTGGCCGTAGTCGTCCACCACGGTGCAGTGGCCACCGGCGGGCAGCGCGGCTTCGCCGTAACGCTGAAAGCGCCGGCCCACGCCCTTGAAATCGGCCAGCGCCTGCACCACGGCCGCGTCGTCCACACCCAGCTCCACCGCGATGCCGATGGCGGCCAGCGCGTTGAGCACGTTGTGGTCGCCGGGCAAATTCAAGACGATGTCGAGATCGGGCAGCTCCACGCCGTTGCGCCGTTGCACGGTGAAGTGCATCTGCGTGTCGACCGCGCGCACGTTGATGGCGCGCACCTGGGCGTCTTCCGAGAAGCCGTAGCTGGTGATGGGCCGCGCGATCAGCGGCAGGATCTCGCGAATGGCGGCGTCGTCCACGCAGACCACGGCCGCACCGTAGAACGGCATGCGGTGCAGGAACTCCACGAAGGCAGCCTTGAGCTTGCCGAAGTCGTGGCCGTAGGTGTCCATGTGGTCGGCGTCGATGTTGGTCACCACCGACAGCACGGGCAGCAGGTTCAGGAACGAGGCGTCCGACTCGTCGGCCTCGACCACGATGTACTCGCCCGACCCGAGCGCAGCGTTCACACCGGCGCTGTTGAGGCGTCCGCCGATCACGTAGGTGGGGTCGAGTTTGGCCGCCGCCAGCACGCTGGCCACCAGGCTGGTGGTGGTGGTCTTGCCGTGCGTGCCGGCAATCGCCACACCCTTCTTCATGCGCATGAGCTCGGCCAGCATCACCGCGCGCGGCACGACCGGGATCAGCTTGGCATGCGCGGCCACCACCTCGGGGTTGTCTTCCTTCACCGCGGTGGAGGTGACGATGGCGTCCGCCCCTTCGATGTGCGCGGCGTCGTGGCCGATGAACACCTCGGCGCCCAGTGCCACGAGACGGCGCGTGACCGTGCTCTCGCCGAGGTCGCTGCCGGAGATGCGGTAGCCCTGGTTGAGCAGCACCTCGGCGATGCCGTTCATGCCGGCGCCGCCGATGCCCACGAAGTGGATGTGGCGAATGGCGTGTTTCATGTGTTCTGGACTTTCGCGAGTTGCTCGCAGGCGGACACCACGGCCGCCACGGCTTCTGTTTTCTGCATCGCTTTGGCCTTGTTGGCCATGATCACCAGCTGCTCGCGCTGCAGGCTCTGCAAACGGAGCGCGAGCTGCTGGGGGCTGAGTTCGTTTTGGGGCACCAGCCAGGCGGCGCCTGCGTCGACCAGGAAACGCGCGTTGGTGGTCTGGTGGTCGTCCACCGCGGAGGGGAACGGCACGAACAGCGCAGCCGCGCCCACGGCGGCGATTTCGGTGACGGTGCTGGCGCCGCTGCGGCAGAGGATGAGGTCGGCGTCGGCAAAGGCTTGCGCCGTGTCGTCGATGAAGGGTGTGAGTTCGGCGTGCACACCGGCGGCGATGTAGTTGGCGCGCAAGGCGTCGATCTGTTTCTCACCGCTCTGGTGAACCACCGTGGGACGTTGTTGTTCGGGGATCAGCGCGAGGGCCTGCGGCACCACGTCGTTGAGCGCCTTGGCGCCCAGGCTGCCGCCCACCACCAGCAGGCGCAGCGGACCGCTGCGGCCGGCAAAGCGCTCGGCCGGTGCGGGCTGGTGCAGGAACGGCGTGCGCAGCGGGTTGCCCACCCACTGAGCCTTCTTGAACACGTTGGGGAAGGCGGTGAAGACCCGGTCGGCCACACCGGCCAGCACCCGGTTGGCCATGCCGGCCACCGAGTTCTGCTCGTGCAGCACCAGCGGCTTGCCGGCCAGCACGCCCATCATCCCGCCCGGGAAACTGATGTAGCCGCCCAGACCCACGACCACATCGGGCTTGACGCGGCGCACCACCTGCAAGGCTTGCCAGAAGGCGCGCAGGAGGCGCAGCGGCAACAGCGCCAGCGTGACCACACCCTTGCCGCGCACACCGCCGAAATCGATGGTTTCCAGCGCGAAGCCGCGCGGCGGCACGAGCCGGCTTTCCATGCTGGCGGGCGCGCCCAGCCAGTGCACGCGCCAGCCGCGCTCGCGCAGGGCTTCAGCCACGGCCAGACCCGGGAAGATGTGGCCGCCGGTGCCGCCGGCCATGATCAACGCACATGGGGAAGACAAGGCCCCCACGCTCCGCCGCTCACGCGGGTCGCTGCACCCCGTGGGGGCGTTCGCTTGCTCGGGGCGGCCCAGCGCGGCGCTCATCACGACCGGCCCCCCTTCATCATCTGGCGGTTTTCATAGTCCACCCGCAGCACGATCGCAATCGCGATGAGGTTGAGCAAGATCGCGGAACCGCCGTAGCTCATCAGTGGCAAGGTCAGGCCCTTGGTGGGCAAGGCACCCAGGTTCACACCGATGTTGATGAAGGCCTGGAAACCCATCCACAGGCCCACGCCCTGCGCCACCAGACCGGCGAACACCTGGTCGAGCGCAATGGCCTGGCGGCCAATGTGCATGATGCGGCGCGTGAGCCAGAGGAACAGACCGATGAGCACCACCACGCCGACCAGACCGAACTCCTCGCCGATCACGGCCAGCAGAAAGTCGGTGTGGGCTTCGGGCAGCCAGTGCAGCTTCTCGACGCTGCCACCCAGGCCCACGCCAAAGATTTCGCCGCGACCGAAAGCAATCAGCGAGTGCGAGAGCTGGTACCCCTTGCCCAGCGCGTGCTCCACGCTCCAGGGATCGAGGTAGGCGAACACCCGTGCGCGACGGAACTCGCTGGTCATGACCATGAGCGCGAACGCGGCCACCACGACCAGGGCCATCAGGAAGAACATGCGCGCGTTCACACCGCCCAGAAACAGGATGCCCATGGCGATCACCACGATCACCATGAAGGCGCCCATGTCGGGCTCGGCCAGCAGCAGCATGCCCACCACCGCCACCGCCACCGCCATGGGTGTCACGGCCTGGAAGAAGCGCTGCTTCACGTCCATCTTGCGCACCATGTAATCGGCCGCGTAGAGCAGCACGGCCAGCTTGGCGAGTTCGGACGGCTGGAAGTTCATGATGCCCAGCGAGATCCAGCGGCGGGCACCGTTCACACCCTTGCCAATGAAGGGAAACAGCACCAGCACCAGCAGCACCAGCGCCACAGCGAACATCCACGGCGCCATCTTTTCCCAGCTGCGCAGGGGGAACTGGAACGCCACCATCGCCGCCACCAGGCCAATGGCCATGGAGATGGCGTGGCGCACCACGAAGTGGGTGTGGGCGTAGTTGGCAAAGCGCGGGTTGTCGGGCAGCGCAATCGACGCGGAGTACACCATCACCAGACCCCAGGCGAGCAGGGCCACCACGACCCACAGCAGGGGTTGGTCAAAGCCGAGTTCGCGCACGGCCACGTTGCGCGTGCCGGCGTAGGTGCGGTTGGACAGGCGCACCGGCAGGCCGTCGCGCGACGAACCGCCCGCGAGCGCGCCGGCGAGGTCTCGACCCAGCAGGCGCGGGTTGAGCGCGGCCAGACCTTCGCGCAGGCGCTGCGACCAGGTCAGGGTGGGCACGGCTTTTTTCTTCACAGGCCACGCTCCAGGCTCATGCCGCGCTCGGTGGCGAGGTCGGCGACGGCGCCGACGAACACGCGGGCGCGGTGCTCGTAGTTGTCGAACATGTCCAGGCTGGCGCAGGCGGGCGACATCAGCACCGCGTCACCCGAGCGGGCCTGCTGCGCTGCGAGCGACACCGCCTCGGGCAGCGTGGCGGCATCCAGCTGGGGAATGTGCTCGTCGATCAGGGCCTGGCCGACCGCTTCGCGGATGCGCGCGGCATCGCGACCGATGTAGACCACCGCGCGCGCAAAGCGCGCGAGTGGCTCGGCCAGCGGTGCAAAGTCCTGCCCCTTGCCGTCACCGCCCAGGATCACCACCAGCCGGCGCTCGGCGCCCAGGCCATTGACCGCTGCCAGCGTGGCGCCCACGTTGGTGCCCTTGCTGTCGTCGAAGTACTCCACCTCGTCGATGATGGCGACGGGTTCCACACGGTGCGGCTCGCCGCGGTATTCGCGCAGGCCGTGCAGCATGGGGCCGAGCGCGGCACCGGTGGAGGTGGCCAGGGCCAGCGCAGCGAGCGCGTTGGCGGCGTTGTGGCGCCCACGGATGCGCAAGGCATCGACGGGCATCAAGCGCTGGAAGTAGATTTCCTCGGCTTCATCGGCAGCGCGACCGCGTTTGCGCGTTTCGTCCAGCGCCAGCGCACGCACCAGCCAGGCCATGCCGTTGAGCGTTTCAATGCCCCAGTCACCGGCGCGTGCGGGTGCATCCAGACCAAAACTGCTCCAGGGCCGGGCACTCTGCTGGCGGTTGCGGTTGCCCACCTTCACGGTGACCAGGCCGGGCTGCAGCGCCATGACCTGCGGGTCGTCGCGGTTGAGCAGCATCAGCGCCTGGCCACCGAACACGGCGGCCTTGGCCTGTGTGTAGGCGGCCATGTTGCCGTGCCAGTCGAGGTGGTCTTCGGTGATGTTGAGCACGCTGGCGGCTGTGGGCACGCGGTCCCAGTCGCTGCCGGAGGCGCCGTCCAGCTGGAAGCTGGAGAGTTCGAGCACCCAGACGCGGGGGAGGTGCGGCGGCGGGGGCGGCTCGATGGGGGGCGGCACCAGCATGACCGCGCCTTCTTCGTCGGCGCCGGCAGCGGGTGCGGGGGCTTCGTCGTCGGCGGATTCGGGTTCAGGTTCGGATTCGCCGCCCGCCCCGGCATCGGCAGGCTGCTCAGGCAACGCCGGTGCTTCGGCCTGCGCCTCGGCGGCCGCGCGGTCGTCGTCGGCCTGCTGGGCCACGGCCTCGGCATCGAGTGCGGCGGACAACACGTCCAGCAAGGCCGGGCCGATGTTGCCGGCCATGGCAACGCTCACGCCGGCGCGCTGCAGCAGCAAGGTGGTGAGCGAGGTGACGGTGGTCTTGCCGTTCGTGCCGGTGATGGCCAGCACCCGGGGGCGGTAAGGCATGCGTTCGCGCTCGGCCAGCGCCTTCAGGGCGCGGGCGAACAGCCCCAGCTCGCCGAGCACAGCCACGCGGTGGACCTGCGCCCAGGCGAGCACGGTCTGCAGCGAAGCGGGCGCCAGGCCCGGGCTGCGCGCGATCAGCGTCCAGTCGCCGCGCGCCATCAGCGCGTCGTCAAAGGTGCCGCTCACGAACGTGGCTGGCGGACAGTCGGTGCGCAAGGCCGCCAGCTGCGGCGGCTGCTCGCGGGTGTCGGCCACGGTCACGCGCGCACCCTGGCGCACGCACCAGCGCGCCATGGCCAGGCCCGAGGCGCCCAGGCCGAGGATGAGGACGTGCTGGTCGTGCATGGTCAACGCAGCTTCAGCGTGGACAGGCCCACGAGGCACAACAGCATGGTGATGATCCAGAAGCGCACGACGACCTGCGTCTCCTTCCAGCCCTTCTTCTCGAAGTGGTGGTGCAGCGGCGCCATCTGGAACAGGCGGCGACCGGTGCCATACCGGCGCTTGGTGTACTTGAACCAGGTCACCTGCAACATGACCGAGAGCGCCTCGACCACGAAGATGCCGCCCATGATGGCCAGCACGATCTCTTGCCGCACGATGACGGCGATGGTGCCGAGCGCGCCGCCGAGCGCGAGTGCGCCCACGTCACCCATGAACACTTGCGCCGGGTGGGTGTTGAACCACAGGAAGGCCAGGCCCGCGCCGGCCATGGCCGCGCAGAAGATCAGCAACTCGCCCGCGCCAGGAATGTGCGGCAGCAGCAGGTATTTCGCGAACACCGCGTTGCCAGTGACATAAGCAAAGATGCCCAGGGCCGAGCCCACCATCACCACCGGCATGATGGCCAGACCGTCGAGGCCGTCGGTGAGGTTGACCGCGTTGCTCGACCCGACGATGACGAGATACGTCATGACCACGAAGCCGAACACGCCCAGCGGATAGCTGATCTCTTTGAAGAAGGGCACGAGCAGGCCGGCCTGGGGCGGCAGATCCAGCGTGAAGCCCGACGAGACCCAGGCGAAGAACAGTTGCAACACCCGCAGGTTGCTGGTCTCGGACACGCTGAACACCAGGTAGAACGCGGCGACCAGACCGATGAGCGATTGCCACAGGTATTTTTCGCGCGATCGCATGCCCTCCGGGTCCTTGTGCACGACCTTGCGCCAGTCGTCCACCCAGCCAATGGCACCGAAGCCCAGTGTGACCAGCAACACGATCCACACAAAACGGTTGGACAGGTCGAACCAGAGGATGGTGGAGACCGCGATGGAGAACAGGATCAGCACACCGCCCATGGTGGGTGTGCCGCCCTTGCTGATGTGGGTCTGCATCGCGTATTCGCGGATCGGCTGGCCGATCTTGAGCGCGGCCAGGCGTCGGATGAAATACGGCCCGGCGGCCAGGCCCATGAGCAACGCGGTGAGCGCGGCCATGACGGCGCGAAACGTCAGGTACTGGAAGACCCGCAGGAAACCGAAATCGGGCGACAGGCCTTGCAGCCAGAGGGCCAGGCTAGGCAGCATGGGCGTTGTCCTTCTTGTTGTTGTCGTGTGCGGGGTCGAGCGCCAGCAGGGCGTTCACCACGCGCTCGGTGCGCATGAAGCGCGAGCCCTTGACCAGCACACTGCGGAACACCGGGCGGTCGTCGCTCACGGCGGCGCACACCGCGCCGGCCATGGCCGGCACTTCGTTCCAATGCGTGACGGCGGGCCAGATGGGCGCGGCCTGGCGCATCCAGTCGCCGGCGACGTGCACCGCCTCAATGCCGCGATCGCGCGCATGGCGCAACACCTCTTCGTGGAAGGCCAGGCCTTGTTCGCCCACCTCGCCCATGTCGCCCAGCACCAGCAGGCGGGGCGCGGGCAACTCGGCGAGCACGTCGATGGCGGCACGGACCGAATCGGGGTTGGCGTTGTAGGTGTCGTCGATCAGCGTGATCGTGCGGCCGTCCAGGTGCAGCGACAGCGCGCGCGAGCGGCCGCCCACCGGCTCGAACGCGTCGAGCCCACGCACCACGGCGTCGAGCGTCACGCCCGCAGCCAATGCGCAGGCGGTGGCGGCCAGCGCGTTGCGCACGTTGTGGCGGCCAGCGATCTTCAGCTGCACCGTGCCCGGGCCGGCCGGGGATGCGAAGCTCATCGTCCACGCACCGTCCTGCCAGTCGGCCTGGACGCCCGCCACATCGGCGGCCGGATCGGTGTCGCTGAAGGTCACCACACGGCGGCCCGCGGCCAGTTCGCGCCACAGCGGCGTGTACGTGTCGTCGGACGGGAACACGGCCACGCCGTCGTCCGCCAGCGCCCGGATGACCTGGCCGTTCTCCAGCGCCACGGCCTCCACCGTGGCCATGAATTCCTGGTGCTCGCGCTGCGCGTTGTTCACCAGCGCCACGGTGGGGCGGGTGAGGGCCGCGAGTTCGGCGATTTCGCCGGGGTGGTTCATGCCGAGTTCAACCACCGAGAGCTTGTGCGAGGCGTTCAGGCGCAGCAGCGTGAGCGGCACGCCGATGTCGTTGTTGAAGTTGCCCTGCGTGGCGTGGGCCGCATCGCCCGCGGCGGCGCGCAGGATGGACGCGATCATCTGCGTGACCGTGGTCTTGCCGTTGCTGCCGGTCACGGCGATCAGCGGCAGATGGAACTGCTGGCGCCACACGTGCGCGAGTTCGCCCAGCGCGCGGCGCGTGTCGGGCACTTCCACGCCGGGCATTCCGGCGTCCGCCAGGCCGCTGTGGGCGATGGCGGCCACGGCGCCCTGTGCGGCCGCCTGTGGCAAGAAGTCGTGGGCGTCGAAGCGCTCACCCTTCAGTGCCACGAACAGGTCGCCGGGCTGCAGGCTGCGCGTGTCGGTGTGCACGCGGGTGATGGCCACGTCGGGCTGACCGACCACGCGGGCGCCGCTGAGTTGATGGAGCCACTGGCCGATCGTCTTCATGCGGGAGCTCCCTGCGCCGCGCGGGCGGCCAGCGCCTGCCGTGCGTGAACCAGATCGGAGAACGGCGTCTTCACGCCGCGGACGTCCTGGTAATCCTCGTGACCCTTGCCGGCGATCAGCACCACGTCGGCGGCTTGCGCACGCGCCACGGTCATCGCGATGGCGGCCGCCCGGTCGGGCTCGACCAGGGCAGCCCCCGGATTCGTCAAACCCAACACCATCTGGCCCAGGATGTGAACCGGGTCTTCGCTGCGCGGGTTGTCGCTGGTGAGCACGGTGTGCGCCGCTTCGCGCTCGGCCGCAGCCGCCATGAGCGGGCGTTTGCCGGCATCGCGGTCGCCACCACAGCCCACCACGACCCAGAGTGTGCCGTTGCGCTGGGTCGCCAGCGGTTGAAGGGCCTGCAGCGCTTTCTCCAGCGCGTCGGGCGTGTGGGCGTAGTCCACCAGCACCAGGGGTTGATCCGCGGCGGCCGCCTCGGCCTGCTCCATGCGACCCGGGACCGGGGTGAGCGCGCCGCAGGCCTTCACGGCTTGCTGCAGCGACACGCCCAGCGCGCGCGCCGAAGCCAGCACACACAGCAGGTTGAACACGTTGTAGCGCCCCACCAGCGGCACCTGCAAGCCGTGCCGGTCCAGCTCGGCGCCTTGCGCGTCCCGCTCGACCACGTCGAAGGCCATGCCGGCGTGGGTGAACCGGATGTGCGCCGCGTTCAGGCGCGCGGGCGATTCGATGCCCACGGTCCACAGGTCCAGCGCCTGCGAGGCGAGCCGGGTGGCCAGCTTGCGGCCCTGGCCATCGTCGGTGTTGACCACGGCACTGGCCAGACCGGGCCAGTCGAACAGCGCGGCCTTGGCGTCCCAGTAGGCGTCCATGCTGCCGTGGAAGTCCAGGTGGTCCTGGGTGAAATTGGTGAACACGGCCACGCGCACCCGCGTGGCGTTCAGACGACCTTCGACCAGGCCGATGGACGAGGCTTCGATGGCGCAGGCCTTCAAGCCTTCGTCCACGAAAGAGCGCAGCTGCTGCTGCAGCATCACCGGGTCGGGCGTGGTGAGACCCGTGGGCGTCAAGGGGGTGCCGGGCTGGCCCATGCCGAGCGTGCCGACCACGGCGCAGGGACGCGCACAGACCGAGAGCAGTTGTGCGGTCCACCAGGCGCAAGACGTTTTTCCGTTGGTCCCGGTGATGGCGAGCACGTCCAGCGCAGCGCTGGGGTGGCCGCTGAATTCGCCAGCAATGGCGCCGGCCAGGGTCTTGAGATCGGGCACGGCGAGCACGCGTGGGTCTTCCAGGCCAAAAGCCTCCACACCGTCGCGCTCGACCAGCGCGGCCACGGCGCCCGAGGCCAGCGCGGCGTTCACGTAGCGCCGGCCATCGGTGGCTGCGCCGGGCCAGGCCACAAAACCGTCGCCCGGCTGCAGGCGGCGGCTGTCGCACTGCAGAGCGCCGGTGACGCTCGCACGCAACCAGTCTGCGATGTCTTGGGGCCGGGACAGCGTCTGCATCAGAACGATTCCTCGACGACGTCGGTGACGATCTGCGGTTTCACGGTCATGTCGGGCTGCACACCCAGAATGCGCAAGGTCTGCTGCACCGTTTCGCTGAACACGGGCGCGGCCACCAGACCGCCGTAGTAAGCGCCGTTGCCGGGCTCATCCACCATCACGGCGACCACAATGCGCGGCGATTCCACCGGCGCCAGCCCCACAAAGAAGCTGCGGTATTTCTTGTCGGCGTAGCCCTTGCCTTCCTGCTTGCGTGCGGTGCCCGACTTGCCACCGACCGAGTAACCCATGGTCTGCGCGCGCGAGCCGGTGCCGCCGGGGCCGGCGGCCATCTGCAGCATGGTCCGCACCGCGACCGCGTTCTTCTCGCTGAACACGCGCACGCCGCTCACCGGCTCGCTGGACTTCTGCAGCGTCACCGGGATCAGCTCGCCGTCCCGCGCAAACACGGTGTAGGCCTGCGCCAGCTGAAACAGCGAGGCCGAGAGGCCGTAGCCGTAGCTCATGGTGGCCTGCTCGATCGGGCGCCAGGTTTTGTAGGGACGCAGGCGGCCCGTCACGGCGCCGGGAAAAGGCACCTGCGGCTTCTGCCCGAAGCCGGCCTGGGCATAGGTTTCCCACATTTCCCGCGGGCTCATCTGCATGGCCAGCTTGACCGTGCCGACGTTGCTCGATTTCTGGATCACCTGCGCGACGGTGAGCACATCGTTGGGGTGCGAATCGCTGATCGTGGAACCACCGATGGTGATGCGGCCCGGCGCCGTGTTGATCGGCGTGTTGGGCGTGACCATGCCCTTGTCCAGCGCCAGGTTGATGATGAAGGGCTTCATGGTCGAACCCGGCTCGAAGCTGTCGGTGAGCACGCGGTTGCGCAACTGCTCGCCGCTGAGGTTCACACGCCGGTTCGGGTTGTAGCTGGGGTAGTTGGCCAGGGCCAGCACTTCGCCGGTCTGGGTGTCGAGCACCACCACACTGCCCGCGCGCGCCTTGTGCGTCTGCACCGCTTCCTTCAGCTTCTGGTAGGCGAAGTACTGCACCTTGCTGTCGATGGAGAGCTGCAGATCGGGGCCGTCCACCGGTGGCACCACGTCGCGCACGTCTTCCACCACGCGGCCCAGCCGGTCCTTGATGACGCGGCGCGAACCGTTCTTGCCCGAGAGCTGCTGGTTGAACGCGAGCTCCACACCCTCTTGCCCGCGGTCTTCCACGTTGGTGAAGCCGACCACGTGCGCCGCCGCTTCGCCTTCGGGGTACTGGCGCTTGTACTCGCGGCGCTGGTGAAACCCTTTGATGCCGAGCGCGGCGATCTCCTTGGCCACGGGCTCGTCCACCTGGCGCTTGATCCACACAAAGGTCTTGTCGTCCACCGCCAGGCGCTTGCGCAGGTCGGCCAGCGGCATCTCCAGCAATTTGGCGAGCTGGCGCAGCTTGGGGTCGGCGCGGTCCACGTCTTCCGGGATCGCCCAGATGCTTTGCGCCACCACGCTGGAAGCCAGGATGAGACCGTTGCGGTCCAGCACACGACCCCGGTTGGCCGGCAGCTCCAGCGTGCGGGCAAAGCGAACCTCGCCCTGGCGCTGGAAGAAGTCGTTTCCAAACACCTGCACGTAGGCTGCGCGCCCCGCCAGACCCGCAAACGCCACCGCCAGCGCCGCGACGATGAACTTGCTGCGCCACACCGGCGTCTTGCTGGCCAGCAGCGGACTGGCGCTGTAGTTGATGCTGCGGCTCATTTGGCGGTGGTCTCCGCTGGCACGGTGGGCTCGAACACCGTCACGTACTGCGTCACACCCGGCGTGACCGGGCGCATCTGCAGCTGGCGCGTGGCGAGTTGCTGCACCCGCGCCGGCGTGGCCTGCGCGCGCTTTTGCACCTGCAACTGCTCATGTTCGGCATCGAGCTTGCGCGACTGCCCTTGCGCCCGGTCCAGGGCGGTGTACAGACGGCGCGACTCGTACTGGGTGTGCACCAGGTAGAAGGCGCTGGCGATCACGGCGAGCAGCAACACAAGATTGAGTCTGATCACGGCGCAGCCTCGGTTCTCTCGGCCACGCGCATCACCGCGCTGCGCGAGCGCGGGTTGCCTTTGACCTCCTCGTCCGACGGCATCACCCGCTTCAAGCCGCGCAACGCCATGGGCGCGGGTTCGGCAAACGGCACGCGGCGGTCCACCACGGCGCGCGAATGGCGCGCCATGAACTGCTTGACCATGCGGTCTTCGAGCGAGTGGAAGCTGATCACCACGAGGTGTCCTGTGGGGCGCAAGACGTGCAGGCTGGCTTCTAGCGCTTGTTGCAGCTCTTCAAGCTCGGCGTTGATGAAAATCCGAAAAGCCTGAAATGTGCGCGTTGCAGGGTCCTTGCCCGGCTCGCGGGTTTTGACCGCGCCAGCCACGACTTCGGCCAACTCACGGGTGGTTCGAAAAGGGCCCCGTTCCTGTCGGCGACGATCAATCGCCTTTGCAATCGGTTGAGCAAACCGTTCTTCGCCATAGTCACGGATGACCTCCGACAGGGTTGAAACTTCGGCCGTTTCCAGCCACTGCGCCACGCTCTGGCCGCGCGTGGTGTCCATGCGCATGTCCAGCGGGCCGTCGTTGCGAAAAGAAAAACCCCTCTCGGGGTCGTCGATCTGGGGCGAGCTCACGCCGAGGTCCATGAGCACCCCGTCCACACTGGCCGCCCCCAGCTCGCCGAGGTGCGCAAAACCCTCGTGACGAATGGAAATCCGCGCATCGGTGGCGGCCATCGCCTGCGCGGCTTCCACCGCTTGCGGGTCTTTGTCGAAGACGGTCAGCCGCCCTTGACGGGACAGCTGCTCGAGGATGAGGCGCGAATGACCGCCGCGCCCGAAGGTGGCGTCCACGTAATGACCGTCCGGGTTGATCGCCAGTGCGTGCACGGCTTCGTTCAACAGGACGGTTTGGTGAATCCATGTGCCTTGCACCATCGCCCTTAGAAAGAGAAGTCCTTGAAGACATCGGGCATGTCGGCCTTCATGGCCTCGGCTTCCTGGGCGGCGTACACCTGCGCATCCCACAGCTCGAAGTAGGCACCCATGCCGAGCAGCACGACATCCTTGCTGATGCCGGCGCCGGCGCGCAGTTCGGGCGAGACGAGCACGCGTCCGGTGCCGTCCATCTCCACGTCCATGGCGTTGCCCAGGAAAATGCGCTTCCACCACTGGGCCTGCATGGGCAGCGAGGCGATGCGATCGCGGAACTGCTCCCACGCGGTGCGCGGGAAAATCATCAGGCAGCCGTGGGGGTGTTTGGTGATGGTGAGCTGACTCGCAGCCGCGCTCAGGGCGTCACGGTGCCGGGTTGGCACCGAGAGCCGACCCTTGGCGTCGAGACTGAGAGAAGAAGCACCCTGAAACACCGCGATCAATCCTTGGAAAACACTTTTCACCACTTAAATGCACTTTTTTCCACTTTATCAGGAAAACCCAGGTGCGCAACTCAGCGGATGGAAATTTTTTCCAATGAAATCAACCACTTAGGATACATTTTGAAGCCGTTTGCAAGCCAAAAATGCATTAAAAGCAAGCACTTACAACCGGCTCTGAATGTGATGCTTCAAAACCCTGTCGCGTCCGGGGTCGTCCAGAAGGGTTCCAGCAGGGGGATGGGCCGACCAACGGCGTGCGCTGGTGGCCTCGGGCGTCCTCGGACCTGGCCGGGGTCCGAACGGGCCCATGCGCTCAGAGGATGTAGCGCGAAAGGTCTTCGTTGCGGCTGAGCGCGGCCAGGCGCCCGTTCACATAGTCCGCATCGATGGTGATGGTCTGGCCTTGGAGCTTGGTGGCGTCGAAGCTCACCTCGTCCAGCAGGTGCTCCATGACGGTGGCCAGGCGACGCGCGCCGATGTTCTCGGTGCGCTCGTTCACATCACAGGCGATCTGCGCCAGCTGGCGAATGCCCTCCGGCGAGAACGCGAGCGTGACGCCCTCGGTGGCCAGCAGCGCCTGGTATTGGCGCACCAGCGAAGCGTGGGTCTGGGTGAGGATGGCCTCGAAGTCGTCGACCGACAGCGACTGCAGCTCCACCCGGATGGGAAAGCGGCCCTGCAGCTCGGGAATGAGGTCGCTCGGTTTGGCCAGGTGGAAAGCGCCGCTGGCGATGAAGAGGATGTGGTCGGTCTTGATCACGCCGTACTTGGTCGTCACGGTGGTGCCCTCCACCAGCGGCAGCAGGTCGCGCTGCACGCCCTGGCGCGACACCTCGGCACTGCCGGAGTCGCTGCGCGAGGTGACCTTGTCAATCTCGTCGATGAACACGATGCCGTTCTGCTCCGCGTTGTGCAGCGCGCGGGTCTTGATGTCGTCTTCGTTGACCAGCTTGCCGGCTTCCTCGTCGATCAACAGCTTCATGGCCTCGCCGATCTTGAGCTTGCGCGTCTGGCGCTTGCCGGCGCCGATCTGGCTGAACATGCCACGCAATTGTTCGGCCATGTCTTCCATGCCGGCCGGGCCCATGATTTCCATGGCCGGGCGGGCTTCCAGCAGATCGATCTCGATCTCGCGGTCGTTCAAATCCCCCTCGCGCAACTTCTTGCGGAAGTTCTGGCGCGCCGTGCTTTCCGGCAGCGGCACCACATTGGCCACCGGCTCGGCACTGCGGGCTGGCGGGATCAGGATGTCGAGGATGCGGTCTTCGGCCGCGTCTTCGGCGCGCACGCGCTGCTTGCGCATTTCCACCTCGCGCGTCTGCTTGATCGCGATCTCGGCGAGGTCGCGGATGATGCTGTCCACGTCCTTGCCCACATAGCCCACCTCGGTGAACTTGGTGGCCTCGACCTTGATGAAGGGCGCATCGGCCAGCCGGGCCAGGCGGCGCGCGATCTCGGTCTTGCCCACACCCGTGGGGCCGATCATGAGGATGTTCTTCGGCGTGATCTCGGGCCGCAGCTTCTCGTCGACCTGCTGGCGCCGCCAGCGGTTGCGCAGCGCAATGGCCACGGCGCGCTTGGCACCCTTCTGGCCGATGATGAAACGGTCGAGTTCGGAGACGATCTCTTGTGGGGTCATTGAAGACATGTGGGAGTCAATCCAGCGTTTCGATCGTGTGGTTCATGTTCGTGTAGATGCACAGTTCACCCGCAATGCCGAGCGATTTGCGCACGATGTCTTCGGCGCTGAGCTCGGTGTGGTCGAGCAGGGCCTTGGCCGCAGCCTGCGCATAAGCGCCACCCGACCCGATGGCCACGATGCCGTGTTCGGGCTCCAGCACGTCACCGTTGCCGGTGATGATCAGCGACGCACTCTGGTCGGCCACGGCGAGCATGGCCTCCAGGCGGCGCAGCACGCGGTCGGTGCGCCAGTCGCGCGTGAGCTCGATGGCGGCGCGCACGAGATGTCCCTGGTGTTTCTCCAGCTTGGCTTCGAAGCGTTCGAAGAGTGTGAAGGCGTCGGCGGTGGCGCCGGCAAAACCCGCCAGCACCTTGTCGTGGTGCAGCTTGCGCACCTTGCGGGCCGTGCCCTTGACGATGATGTGGCCCAGCGTGACCTGGCCATCGCCACCAATGGCGACCTGCACACCGTCGGGCGTCTGGCGGCGCACGCAGACGATGGTGGTTCCGTGAAATGATTCCATGGGTGTCAGTTGGGGTTGATCCCGGCGCCTGCAACAGCGCCCGGCGTCGTTGTTTGAAACAACGTGTGAGACCCGCGCAGCAGGTCAGTCGTTGCGGACCACGACTTTGGCGTACTCGGTGATGCCGATCACGTGGAAGAAGGCCGACACCAGCCGGTGCGCATCGACGAATTGCACCAGGCGGCGTTCGGCGTGGTGTTGCGAGACCCAGTTGAGCAAGGTACCCGCTGCGGAGAAGTCCACCCGGATCAGGTTGCGGCAGGAAATGATGAGCACATCAGCCCCCACCAGGCGTCGCTCCAGCATGTCCAGCGTGGCCTGTGGATCGCCCCGGATCTCACCCGACAGCTCCACCATGCCCAGCTGGTTGAATTCGGACGACTGCCCCTCCAGCACCGATTCGCTGGGGTAGGCCGAGGGCACCGACTCCAGCACGGCCTCGCCCAGAACGGATTGACCCGCTTCATCGGACCGCTCGGCAGCGATGGACGTGACGTGGCAACGGGGCCTTTCCCAACCGGGCGGCGACACCTCGTAGGTCACGCAGAAATCAAGCGCGGTCAACTCGAACTCGTCCGGCCGGTTCATCACCCGAAGGACCGCCATGCGCAGCTCCCACCAGAGCTGCTCCACATCGCGTCGACCCGACGGTGTGCAACTCTTAAGGAGATCCCGGAACACCGCAGAACCCATGAACCGAAGTTCCACGTCCTGGTCGCCCCAGAGGGTGAAGATGCCCAGCAACGCCCGCGCCGCCTTGAGGTCCATGGACTCCATGGGTGTCCAGTCCAGCACCCAGGGTTGCTTGGCGCGCAGCAGGACGTTCTGCAGGGTGCCGACTGCGTGGGCATCCAGTTCGGCTTCACTGACCCAGACCGCACGGTTGTTGCTGGCTGTGGGGGTGAACGTTTTGCCCGTCATCGACGAAACCGTCTCAGGCATGTCGTACCACTGCGGGGCCGACCGGTTGAAGCGGTTGACGAAGTCGACCGCGCGGCTCTCGAACGGTGCCAGCTGGCCCGTCGCCCGGTAAAGATCGAACAGCGCCAGCCAGTCGTCAATCTGGTCGGCTTTCGAGCCACCTTCGCCGAGCACCTCCATGAGTCCTTGCTCAGCCCCGGCGTCATCACCGTTGGCGAACCGGATGGCGGCTTCTTCGACATCGGGATCCTGAACGATCTCCTGCACGTCGAGCGAATAGAAATGGGATGCGGAGAAGCCTCCTCCGCGCGAGTTCGCACTGGCGAGCTCACTGGGCTGCGTGGGCGCCATCAGACCCGTGCGCGCCGGACCGGCGGGTGTGCTTCTGCCCGGTGCTTCCTGCGTGGACGGTGGGTTGCGCGCCTCGTGCGGCACGCTGGCGGCCGCAGCGATCGGCGACTTCACGGCCACCGGCAGGGCAGCCGGCTCGGTTTCGTCGTACTGAGCCTTGCGCTGACGCGCCACGGCATCGGGCGCAGTGCCCGCCGCCGGCGTGTCATCTTTGGTCTTGAGTGGCGTGCCGCCGGTGCTGTGTGCGCCGGTGTTGAGGCTGGAGCCGGTGCTGACCAACGAATCGGGACCCTTGGTCTTCCACCACTGCATCGACATCTGGGCTTCGATCTCGTCGATTTTCTTCAGCGTCTCGGCCCGATCATCGGGCTTGGAAGGCAAACTGCTCTGAAAGAACGAGGGCCGCATGCCCGGGCCTTCGGGGCTGGTGCCCTCGCGGCTGCGGATCTTGCGCAGCATGTCGAACTCGCGCTTGCGCACGAAATCGTTGCGCCGCTTGCGCTCGATCATTTCCTTCAGCGCCGCCTTGCTGTACTCGCTCTCGCGGTCGGCCTGGCGGGTGTCCAGATCGGCCCAGCTCGTGGTCGGATGGCGCACGAACTTCACCACCTTGGAGAGGAAGCCGCCGTTGGAATCGTCCTTGGACATGGATCAGTGGGTGCCGAAAGGGGGTCGGGATCTGGCTCGGTCGGTGAAGCTCAATCTCCGAACATTTTTTGCTTGAGCTCGCGCCGCTGCTGAGCTTCCAGCGACAGGCTGGCGGTGGGGCGTGCCATGAGGCGGCCCACGCCGATCGGTTCACCGGTTTCTTCGCAGTAGCCATAGTCGCCCGAATCGATGCGGGCAATCGCCTGCTCGATTTTCTTGAGGAGTTTGCGCTCGCGGTCGCGGGTGCGCAGCTCCAGAGCGTGCTCTTCCTCGATCGTGGCGCGGTCGGCCGGATCGGGCACCACCACGGTGTCTTCGCGCAAATGCTCGGTGGTCTCGCCGGCGTTGGCCAACATGTCGGCCTTGAGCTGAGAAAGCTTGCGGCGAAAGTAGGCCAGTTGCAAGTCACTCATGTACTCGCTGTCGGGCATGGCCTGCACGTCTTGATCGGTCAACTGGTCGGCGGGCAGGGTTTTCCAGTTGTTGGCCCGCTTGGGGTCTTTCTGGATCGATGAGGGGACGGGAGGGGTCATGACGGCACGTTCGTTCGTGTGGGAAAAAGTCGCCTTGGCGGCGTCGGGTGCGTGGGTCGGCACCACCGCAGCCTGGGTCATCTGCTCCATCATGACTTTCTTGGCGGCCCGTTTGCCCAATGGGCGGGGGGTGGGCTCAACCACCACGGGGGCCGGTGCCGGCGCGCGCTTGGCGCTGGCAACTTTGGAGACGGGGGCGGCAGATGCCGCCCGGGGAGCAGAAGAAGTCACGGTGGGTACAGCCGCCTTGGCGGCGGGCTGTGCCTTGGATTTGGCGGTACTCGCCGGAATGGGCTTGACCGCAGGAGCGCGGGAAGGTGTGGGTTTGCTCGCAACAGCGGGTTTGACCGCTGGTTTGGATGCGGCTTTCGCGGGAAGCGAAGCGGGTTTCTTGGACGGTGCAGGTACTTTCGATGGAGCGGATGACTTCGCCGCGGGCTTCGCGGCTGCTTTCACCGGCGCTTTGGCTGCGGTTTTCGCAACCGGCTTGGAAACCGCCTTGGACACCGGCTTCGCAGGCACCTTGGCCGCCGGCTTCACCGCAGCTTTGGCTGCGGCCTTGGCCGCCGGCATGCGCCCCTTGGTGCCCGACGCGGCGGGCTTGGCTGATTTCGCTGACTTGGTAGCCGGGGCTTTCACAACGGGTCTCCTCTCAGTGCCTGACGGTGCTTGATGCGGGTCCGGTGTGCGGAATGGAGCCGCATCAACCTGTGTCGGCGCGGCCGACGGATGGGCGGTTATACCCCGACCTGAACCGGGACTCGGCCGCTGGCGAGCACCTGCACTGGAAGACCGCCGGGCCACCGGCATGGGGCGCGATTGTAACGACGTGGCGCCAACGCTCCCGGAATCCGGTCGGGAGGGGAAACCCAGGCGTTGGAGAAGCGAGACAAAGAACACGGTGGCGGCGGCTTCAGACCAGGCTCTGGTCCAGGCCTTGCACCAGGATGTCGCGCGGCAGGTCGATGCCGATGAAGACCATCTTGCTGGTGCGCTGCTCGCCTTCGGCCCAGGGTGGTCCCAGATCGCTGCCCATGAGCTGGTGCACGCCCTGGAAGATCACCTTGCGGTCGGTGCCATCCATGTCGAGCACTCCCTTGTAGCGCAGCATGCGCGGGCCGTACACCTGCACGATGGCGCCCAGAAAGTCTTCGAGCTTCGCCGGGTTGAAGGGGCGGGTGGCGCGGTAGACAAAGCTCTTCACGTCATCGTCGTGATGGTGGTGGTGACCGTGCCCTTCATGGCCGTGGTCGTGAGCGGCCTGGTGTTCATGTTGGTGCGACGGGTGGTCGCAGTGCTCACCGTGCTCGTGATCGTGGTGGGCATGCTCGTGATCGTCGACCTTGAGAAAGTCCGGATCGATGTCGAGCTTGGCGTTCAGGTTGAAGCCGCGCAGGTCGAACACCTCTTTGAGCGACACCTCGCCGAAATGCGTGGCGCGCATGGGCGCGCGCGGATTCATGTGCTTGAGGCGGTGGGTCAGCGCGTCCAGGTCGTCGGCGCTCACCAGATCGGCCTTGCTGATGAAGATCTGGTCGGCAAAACCCACCTGGCGGCGAGCTTCCTGGCGGTCGTTGAGCTGCTGCGCGGCGTGTTTGGCGTCCACCAGCGTGAGGATCGAGTCCAGCAGGTACTGCTCGGCCACCTCGTCGTCCATGAAGAAGGTCTGCGCCACCGGACCGGGATCGGCCAGCCCGGTGGTCTCGATCACCACACGGTCGAAATCGAGCTCACCCTTGCGCTTTTTCTCGGCCAGATCGCGCAGCGTGGCGCGCAGGTCGTCGCGGATGCTGCAGCAGATGCAGCCGTTGCTCATCTGAATGATGTTTTCGGTGGTGTCGGCCACCAGGATTTCGTTGTCGATGTTCTCTTCACCGAACTCGTTCTCGATCACCGCGATCTTTTGGCCGTGCGCCTCGGTGAGCACGCGTTTGAGCAGCGTCGTTTTGCCCGATCCGAGGAAGCCGGTGAGGATGGTGGCGGGGATGAGGGACATGGCGGGCGCGACGGTGTCGGAGGTGGGCAAAGGGGTGGGCGGTCAGAAGGAGCGCGCAAGTGTATGCGAGCACTTCATCACGTGCACACCCTACTGCCTTTTCATGACGACCAGACCCTTGAGGTACTCGCCTTCGGGGAAATTCACCGTCATGGGGTGGTCGCTGGCGCCGCCCAGGCGCTGCAGGATCGCGCCATCCACCCCGGCGTCGAGCCCGGCCGAGGCCACGATCTTGTGGAACAGCTCCACCCCGATGCCGCCCGAGCAGGAAAACGTGAACAGCACGCCGCCCGGTGCGAGCAGTTTGAAGGCCTGGCGGTTGATGTCCTTGTAGGCACGGGCCGCGCGCTCGGCGTGGGCCACGGTGGGCGCGAGCTTGGGCGGATCGAGCACGATGGCATCGAACTGGCGACCCTCGGCCACGAACCGGCGCAACGAGGCGTTCACATCGGCGTCCATGAAGGTGGCGCGCGAGGCGTCAAACCCGTTGAGCGCCACATTGGCCGCGGCCTGCTGCAGCGCGGGCGCCGACGAATCGATGGACGTGACGTGCTTTGCCCCGCCGGCCAGAGCGGCCACGGTGAATCCGCCGGTGTAGCTGTAGCAGTTGAGCAGGTGCTCGACACTCAGGCGGCGGCTGTACTGGCTGCAGACCAGCCGGCTGTCGCGCTGATCCAGATAAAAGCCGGTCTTGTGGCCCTGGGCAATGTCCAGACCCAACTGCCAGCTGTGTTCGCGCAGCTCCAGCGAGGTGGGGCCGCTGCCGCGCAGCCAGCCGGTCACTTCGGGCAGGCCTTCGAGCTTGCGGCTGCTGGTGTCGGATCGCTCGTACAGGCGCGGGCAACCGGTGAGCTCGATGAGCGCGTCGGCGATCACCTGTTTGTGGCGTTCCACGCCGCAAGCGGTGAACTGGGCCACGAGCGTGTCGCCGTAACGGTCCACGATCAGACCGGGCAGGCCGTCGGATTCACCGTGCACCAGCCGCACGCCGTCACTCTCGATGCCCAGTCGCGTGCGCAAGGCGATGGCGCGCGCCAGCGTGGCCCGCAGGAAATCCGCGTCGATGCGTTGGGTCTCGTCAAAACTCCAGGCGCGCACGCGGATGCTCGATGCGGGCGAGAACGCGCCCCAGGCCAGGAACTGCCCCTCGGCGCTCTCCACGCGCACGGTTTCACCCGCATCGCCGCCCCCTTTGGCAATGGCGCCGTCGAACACCCAGGGGTGGCGGCGCAGGAGGGAGCGGTCTTTGCCGGGCTTGAGGCGAATGATTTTCATGCGGGTATTGTCGGTCCCGCCTGCGAGCACCTCAGCCCTTGCCCGGTGGTTTCTTGGCGTGAGCCCGGGGATGCGCGGCGTCGTACACCTTGGCCAGGTGCTGGAAGTCCAGCCGGGTGTAGACCTGCGTGGTGCTGATGCTGGCGTGGCCGAGCAGTTCCTGCACCGCACGCAGGTCGCCGCTGGACTGCAGCACGTGGCTGGCGAACGAGTGGCGCAGCATGTGCGGATGCACCGGCGTGGCCAGACCCGCCAGGCGCGAGCGGCGCTTGAGGCGCACGCGGATGTGCTGCGGCGTGAGGCGCTGGCCGCGAGAGCCGATGAACAGGGCCGCGTCGTTGCCCGCCCAGAGGGCGCGCTGCTCAAGCCAGCGCGCCAGCGCCGCCAGCGAGGCCCGGCCCACCGGCACACTGCGCCGCTTCGACCCCTTGCCCAGCACGTGCGCCTCACCGTCCTGGGCGTCGATCCAGCCACGCGCGCTGGCGCTGGCCACCACGTCCAGGCCCACCAGTTCGCCGATGCGCAGGCCGCAGCCGTACAGCAGTTCGGTGATGCAGGCGTCGCGCGCTTCCAGTGCCGGGTGGTCGGCCTCTTCCACATGCGAGGCGAGCTGCACCGACTCGTCCACGCCCAGCGCCTTGGGCAGGGGCTTGCCGGCCTTGGGCGCGCGCACGCCCTGCACGGGGTTGTGGTCGATCAGTCCTTGACGCCCGAGCCACCCATAGAGCCCGCGCCAGCCCGAGAGGATGAGCGCAATGCCGCGCGCGCTGCGCCCTGCGCTGTGCATTTGCGCGATCCATTTGCGGATGTGGGTGCTTTGAACGTCCCTGAGGCCGACCCGCGCATCGGCGGCATGGGTGACAAGTCGCTGGAGGTCCAATGTGTAAAGAACCACCGTGCGATCGGCCAGGCGCTTTTCCACCGTGACGTGGTTCAGGTAGCCCTGCACCAGCGCGGCGTCGTCACCCGTCGGGATGGCGGAGTCGGCGCGCACCGGCAGATTCATGGGGTCTCACTCCGGGCGCAGGCGGGAGAGCGCCGCGCTCGTGATTTCGCCGATGCGCTCCAGGAAATCGGTGCCCATGTCGCTGGCGAACCGCTGCGGATCGCCGGAGGCCAGCACCAGCAGGCCAAACGCCTGGGGTGCGATACCGGCGCGCAGCGGTATGAGCGCGAGCGAGGCGGCGCTCGACGGATCGTCGAGCCAGCCGGCGGCTTCCAGCCCCGGGTTGGCGCCGCAGTAGGGCCGGGTGAGGGACGAGGCGAAGGCTTTCACGTCGTCGCTGGCTCCTTGCGCGAACGGCTGGTCCTCGAACCCGGGCGCGACACCCCAGACCTTGATGGCCACCTGCGGCACCATGAACTGGTTGGCGATCTCGCGCACCGCCACCACCGGCAATTCGGTGGGCTCGCGGGTGAGCAGCAGCGCGCGGGTCCAGAGCTGCAGCTTGTCGGCGATGGTGGTGTTTTCGTGGCCGTTGCGGATCATCTCGGCGGCCTTGAGCTCCAGCCCCTTGATCTTTTCGCGCAGCATCTCGGCCTGCCGTTCCTGCAGACTCACCGCTCGGTGGCCGTGCGGGCTGGTCAGCTGCACGGCGGCCAGCAGGCTGGCGTGGCGCTCGAAGAAGTCGGGCGTGTTGGCCAGGTAGTTGGCGATGTCGTCTTCGGTGATGGGGGGGATGCTGTTGGTGTTCATGGGTCGGTGGGTTCGGGGCTGAGCTCAGCCCATGTCGGGAATGTCGATTTCGCCGTGGAAGACGGTGGTGGCCGGTCCGGTCAGGCGCACGGCGTTGTCGTGGCGGCGGTTGTCCTGCCATTCGATGGTGAGCACACCGCCGTGGGTGTGCACGTCCACACGCGCCTCCAGCAGGCCCAGGCGGATGCCGGCCACCACCGCAGCGCAGGCCCCGGTGCCGCAGGCCAGCGTCTCGCCCGAGCCGCGCTCGAACACGCGCAGCTTCACCTCGGTGCGGCTCACCACCTGCAGAAAGCCGGCGTTCACACGCTGGGGGAAGCGCTCGTGCCGCTCGATCATGGGGCCCCAGGCCTGCACCGGTGCGGTCTTCACGTCGTCGACCAGCAGCACGGCATGCGGGTTACCCATGGACAGCACGGCCACCGGCACATCGCCCGCATAGGGCAATGCCAATGGCCATCGCTCGAAGTTGCCCATGGGTTCGGGCTGCAGGCCCTGGTCATTGAAGGGCACGCGGTCCAGTGCGAACACGGGCGGGCCCATGTCCACCGTCACACGCCCGTCGGCGTGGGCGTGTAGCTCGAGCTCGCCGTTGGCCACCTTCACACGCAGCGGATTGCGCTGGCTCAGGCCTTTGTCGTGCACGAAACGCACGAAGCAGCGGGCACCGTTGCCGCAATGCTCCACCTCACCGCCATCGGCGTTGTGAATCACATATTCGAAGTCCAGGCCAGGCTCGTTGGTGGCCCGCACGCTGAGGATCTGGTCGGCGCCCACCCCGAAATGGCGATCGGCCAGGAACCGGTATTGCGCTGTGGAGAGGCCGAGCCGGCCGCGCGTCTCGTCGAGCACCACAAAATCGTTGCCCGCGCCCTGCATCTTGGTGAATCGAATGTGCATGCCCGGATTATCGGGTGTGACCCGCTGGTGATGCCGTTGGGCTCAGGCTTCCCGCAAAATGCCGCCATGGTCAGACCCACACAACTCCTGCATCCCCAGCGCCCACCCGCCGCACTGCGCCCCGCCGCCACCGTGCTGCTGCTGCGCGACAGCGCCGACCCGGCGCATCCCGGCATCGAAGTGCTGATGACCCGCCGCTCCATGACAGCGAGCTTCGCGCCCGGCGCCTATGTGTTCCCCGGCGGCGGCATCGATGCGGCCGACGCGCAGTCACACGGCATCAGCACACGGCGCGCCTCGCAAAGCGACCTGCACCTCACCCAGGCGATTGCCGCCATCCGCGAGAGCTTTGAAGAGCTGGGCGTGCTGCTCGCGCACCGAGCCGACGGCTCGCCGGTGGACGACAGCGACATCGCCAGGCTGGATCGCCAGGCTCCCTTTGCCGCGCAATGCCGGGCCCAGGGCCTCACGCTGGATGGCGCCGGTGCGTTCGTGCTGGCGCACTGGATCACCGACCGGGACCTGCCGCGCCGCTTCGATGTGCCTTTTCTGGTGGCGCGCATGCCCGAAGGCCAGTCCCCGGTGGCCGACGAGACCGAGCAGTTCGAACCGGTGTGGGTGCGCCCGGCCGATGCACTGGCACGCCACGAGGCGGGTGGCTTTTTCATCATTTTCCCGACCATCCGCACGCTGGAGCGCCTGAAGGCCCACGAAACGGTCGAGGAACTGCTGGCGGCTTGCGCAGTGAATGATCAACCCCTTTGGACGAGCTGCCCCCGCGCCGGCCTCCTGCACGGAGCCGAATCGCGCCACATGGAACACGAACCGCCGTTTGGCGAGCTCGCCCTGGTCTGCCCCGACGGCCAGATCGCGCACAACCTGGACTGGCAGCACGAGCAGCCGGTGCAACTGCTCAAAAACGTGCAGCGCCTCACCGCCCCCAACCCCGGCTTCATGACCGGACCGGGCACCAACAGCTATGTGGTGGGGGACCCGGCCAGCGGGCACATCGTGATCGACCCCGGTCCGGACGATGCGCCCCACATCGAGCGGCTGTGGCGCGCGACCGGCGGCAGCATCCAGGCCATCGTCTGCACCCATTCGCACCCCGACCACTCGCCCGGCGCGCCGCGACTGCAAGCCCTGTGTGTGGCCGCCGGCCTCGACAAGCCACCCATCCTCGGTCTGCCGAGCGCGCCCACGTCGCGCGAGAACAGCCGCTTCACACCGGAACGCCCGCTCGCCGACGGCGAACAACTCGTCCTGATCGGGCAGTCGGGCGACGCCACCGTGTCACACACGCTGGAGGTGATCCACACCCCCGGCCACGCGGCCAACCACCTGTGCCTGCTGCTGGTGGAAGACGGCCTGCTGTTCACCGGCGACCACATCCTCAATGGCAGCACCACGGTGATCGATCCGCCCGATGGCAGCATGGGTGCCTACCTGGAGTCGCTCGACAAACTGGCCGAGCGCTGCCGGCAGCACGGGGTGGAGTTCATCCTGCCCGCGCATGGGTACGTGCTGGGCGACTTGCGGGCCAGCACCGACAACCCCGGCGCCCCGGTCGAAGGGGGCGCGCTGGCAGCCATTGCGCACCTGAAAGCACACCGCCTGCAGCGCGAAGCGAAGGTGGCGCGCGCCATGCAGGCGGCGCCCGAAGGCACAGCGGACGACTGGGTGAGACTCGCCTACGACGACGTGCCCGAGCGGCTGTGGCCGGTGGCCAAACGCTCATTGATGGCCCACGTGGAGCGGCTGCAAAGTCTGGGCGGCTTCAACCTGTGAGGGCTTGAGCGCGGGCGGCGCAGTCGCAGGCATGGGCCCTCAGCACTTGCCGATCCAGCAGTTTCAACCGACCGGGCTCGAACTGGAGCGCCCCGCTGTCGACCAGCTGCGCCGCAGCGCCTGCGAGCGCATCGGCCGGCACCCTCAGCTGCACGGTCAGATCGCCCAGGTTCATCGCCAATGCATCGCCCGGCACACGGTCAAAGGCCAGCAGCAACCATCGGCCCAGGCGCTGTTCGACCGTGTGGACACGCTGGCACAACGCGGTTTGTGACATCTGTGCGGTGAGCGACTGCAGGTACCCCAGCACCACCCGCGCCAGGTGGGCCGACAGGTGACCGTCGCCGGTCAAGGCGCTGACGGGCAGTCGCCAGACCACGCCCGGGTGCAGCACCAACGCTCGGCTGGGCTCCACCGGGGCACCCAGCCATGCAGACACACCCACCGCCCCATCGTCGCCAACCAATGCCACCGAAACGTCGTCCGCGGCCGGTGCGGGTTGCATCAGGGCGATGAGCGCGGTGGTGGGGAAATACACGTGAGAAGGCGCAGCACCCGGCGCAACCAGTTCATGGCCTGCCGGCAGTTCCATGGGGTGGAGCTGTTCGCTCCACGGCGGCCTGCCCCCCTCGAACAAGGCCGCGAGCATCCGGTTGGAAGGGCGATCTGCTGACACTGTCGTAACTCCTGCCGGCGGGCAATCGAGGGTGCGTGGCCGGTGTTTCCGGAGGTGAGACAGTGTAGGGGCAACCAGCGTTTTGTGTTCGATATCGAACACATAGAGCATCGGTAACGACAAATGCCCTCCTATGACGGGCGTTGTGCAAAACAGCGCGGTGCGTGCAAGCCACGGCTGGACGGGGGTCAAAGGCCCTTTGCCTCGTACACTCGTCGTGACAAGACTCTCGCTCGCCCCGGCCATCTCGCCATGGAACTTTCGTCGCAGTGTCGTCCCTCGAACACTTCCGGGAGCCCCATTGACACTCATGCACAACGGCCTGGCGGCACAACTGTCCAGCCCCGACCTGCGCCTGCTGGAGCGACGCTGCAAGCCTGTCGAGTTGAGTGCCGGTGACGTCTTGGCCGCACCCGACAAACCGCATGGTCACGTCCACTTTCTCACCAGTGCCAGCGTTGCCCTGGTGGTTCGCCACACGGACGGCAGTGGTCTGGCGGTGGGTCTCGCCGGTCGCGAGGGCGCAGTCGGCCTGCAGAACGCGCTCGGCCTGGGCCCCGGCAACCTGACACTGCACGTCCAGGGCAGTGGCACCGCCTTCCGGGCCGAAGGCGAGGCCTTGCGCCGCCTGGTGGCTCGACGCGGCAACATGCTGCGGGTGTTCGCGGTCTACCTGTGGATGTTTTCCCAGGAAGTCGCTGCGATGGCAGCGGCCTCCCAGACCCACGACATCAAGGCCAGGTTGGCCCACTGGATTTTGCTCAGCCATGCGCGCAATGGGAGCGACAAGCTCTACCTCACACACGCCCACATCGCCGACATGCTGGGGGTGCGACGTGCGGGTGTGACGCTGGCTGCGGTCGAGCTAAAGGAGCTGGGTCTGGTGGATTACCAGCGGGGCCGCGTGCACATCCTCAACGGGGATGGCTTGCGCGCGGTGGCCAAGCGGCCCGCCCTGACCCATGGTCTGCCGCGTGCCTGAACGGTAAGTGTGAAGCGCGCCGTTACGCCGGATTCTGTGCATCCGGAACCCTCTTGCGAGGGCCCGGACGTGACCGCCATTCATCTGGGCCGGGGGTTGCCCACCCGGCTCGGTGCTACCTACCCGCCAACTCTCCTTGCGGAACCACAAGGATCTTCAACACGGCGAACCGTGTCGCCTCAGGTTGGCCTATTTGGTATTGCTGCGCGTAGAGATTGCCCGTTTCACCCGAACTGAATCGGCTCGTCTCTGTTGCTCTGATCCTCACCTTAGGGCCCATCGAGCGAACTCTCTGGGCTGGTCGGTGGAGAGGTGTTACCTCCTACGCTGTCCTGTGCAGTCCGGACGTTCCTCCAGCACCCCCTTTCGGGTCCTCTTGCGAGGCAGTGCCAGCGACGGCCTGGCGCGCTTCACCGCCGCATTATCCCGCTTGCCCGGATACCCCCGCCCGTGGCGCCGGAAACGCACCGGTAGGATTCTTACTTTCTGGAGGTAAGAACCATGAAAATCACCAGCAAAGGACAGGTCACCATCCCCCAGGCGGTGCGCGAGCAGGCGCGGCTGTACCCGCACGGCGAGGTGAGCTTCGAGGTGCTGCCCAACGGCGACGTGCTCATGCGGGCGACGGTCGCCACGGTCTCGCCGGCGCGCCGGGCCTTCGAGCGGGCGCGCGGCAGCGCCAACGCCCATGCCTTCAAACACATGGGCACCGACGAGTTCATGAAATACCTGCGCGGCTGATGGCACACCACAAGAAAACCGCGAGCGCACTCGCCCGCGAACCCGATGCGCGCTACCTGCAGCCAGCCCCGATCGCCGGCACCCTGGTCGACAGCGGCGTGCTGATCGACGTGCTGGCCGACGACTCCCTGTGGGCCGACTGGTCGATTGCGCAGCTGGAACGCTGTGCCCAACAAGGGCCGCTGTACATCAATCCGCTGATCCTGGCGGAGGTGAGCCCCCGCTTCGAGACCGCCGCCGACCTGGAAACCACCCTGGCCCACCTGCCGCTGCAGCGCCAGGCCCTGCCCTGGGACGCCGCCTTTCTCGCCGGCCAGCCCTTCAAGCTCTACCGACAGCACAGCGGCACCGACCCCTCGCCCATGCCCCACTTCTACATCGGCGCCCACGCCTGGGTGAACCAGCTGCAGCTGCTCACCCGCGACGCCGTGCGTTACCGGCGCTACTTTCCGAAACTCACGCTGGTGGTGCCCTGAAGCTGTCGGACAATGGCGGCTTTGTCCTGGATTGCTTGATCGCCACAAGCCACCCGCCGCCATGATCCGACTCTCCGAACTCAAGCTGCCCCTGGCCGACGTGCCGACCGAGCACCGCCGCGCCGCCGACGCCCCCACCGAAACCGACCTCGACCGCGAACCACCGCCGCACCCGGTGGAGGCCCTGACCCGGCTGGCCGCCGCCGCGCTCGCCGTGCCGGTCTCGGCCATCGCGCACCTGCACGTCTTCAAACGCAGCTTCGATGCGCGCAAGGCCGATCTGCTCGCGGTCTACATCGTTGACGTGACGCTGGCCGATCCCTCGCAAGAGACCACCCTGCTGGCGCAGCACGCGGGCAAGCCGCACATCCAGCCCACGCCCGACATGGCCTGGCACCCACCCGGCCACGCGCCGGCGGGCTGGCCAGCCGATGAGCGTGAACGCCCGGTGGTGGTGGGTCTGGGGCCCTGCGGCCTGTTCACCGCACTGGCCCTGGCGCAAATGGGTTTCAGGCCCATCGTGCTGGAGCGCGGCAAACCGGTGCGCGAACGCACCAAGGACACCTGGGGACTGTGGCGCAAACACGTGCTCAACCCCGAGAGCAACGTGCAATACGGCGAAGGCGGCGCCGGCCTGTTTTCCGACGGCAAGCTCTACAGCCAGATCAAGGACCCGCGCTTCCTCGGCCGCAAGGTCATGCAGGAGTTCGTGGACGCGGGCGCACCGGCCGAAATTCTGTACACCGCGCACCCGCACATCGGCACCTTCAAGCTGGTGCGGGTGGTGGAAGCCATGCGCGAAAAGATCATCGCGCTGGGCGGCGAGATCCGCTTTCAGCACCACGTGTGCGGTCTCGGCCTGTCCAGCGATGACGGCGCGCAGCGCATCGCGTCGCTGCGGGTGCGGCGCCTGGACGGCGGCGACACCGTCGACATGCCGGTGCAACGCGTGGTGTTCGCGCTGGGCCACAGCTCGCGCGACACCTTCGCGCAGTTGTGGGACGCGGGCGTCTTCATGGAAGCCAAGCCGTTCTCGGTGGGCTTTCGCATCGAACACCCGCAGGGCGTGATCGACCTCGCGCGCTGGGGCCGCCACAGCGGCCACCCGCTGCTGGGCGCGGCCGACTACAAACTGGTGCACCACGCGAAAAACGGCCGTGCCGTCTACAGCTTCTGCATGTGCCCGGGCGGCATGGTGGTGGCGGCCACGTCGGAGCCTGGGCGCGTGGTCACCAACGGCATGAGCCAGTACTCGCGCAACGAGCGCAACGCGAACGCCGGTCTGGTGGTGGGCATCGAACCGGTCGATTTCCCGCAGGCCTTTCCCCAGGATGCACCGCTGTGGACCGCCGCGTTCGGCGAGCAGGACGGTGTGCGCTACGCCGGGCAGGCCACCGCGCTCGCGGCCGCGGGCAAGACCCACCCGCTGGCGGGCATCGTGCTGCAACGCCAGCTCGAAGCGCGCGCCTACCAGCTCGGTGGCGGCACCTACGAGGCGCCGGGCCAGCTGGTCGGCGATTTCGTGGCGCAGCGCCCGTCCAGTGCGCTGGGCGAGGTCGTGCCGTCGTACCAGCCGGGCGTGAAGCTGGGCGATCTGGCGCCCGCCCTGCCCGCCTACGCCATCGAAGCCATGCGCGAGGCGCTGCCGGTGTTCGGCCGCAAGATCCAGGGCTACGACATGGCCGATGCCGTGCTCACCGGCGTGGAAACCCGCACCTCGGCGCCGCTGCGCATCACGCGTGGCGACGACTTCCAGAGCCTGAACACGCGGGGCCTGTACCCGGCGGGCGAAGGCGCGGGATACGCCGGCGGCATCCTTTCGGCGGGGGTGGACGGCCTCAAGGTGGCCGAGGCCCTGGTGCTCGATCTGCTGAAAACGCCACAAGCCCGGCGAGAGAGCGTGAAATCACCCTCGGCGTGACGCATCTTTACACGCCGTGCATCACGGATTGACCGCCCTGGCGCACACTTTCGGCGTCGTTATCAGGAGTTCGCCATGAGATATCCCGCTTTGATCCCCGTGATGGGCCTGCTGGCATTGGGCAGCACCGGAGCTGTGCATGCGCAGGAGGAACAAGGCCGGGTGCTCAGCAGCACGCCGGTGGTGCAGCAAGTGGCCGTGCCGCGTGAGGTGTGCAGCGACGAGCGCGTGACCTACCAGGGCCAGCCATCGGGCGCCGGCGCGCTGCTCGGCGGTATCGCTGGCGGTGCGGCGGGCAACGCCATCGGCAACGGCAGCGGCCGCGCAGCCGCCACCGTGATCGGCCTCATCGGCGGCGCCATCATCGGCAACCGCGTTGAAGGCCCTGGTAAGCCCTTCACGGAGAGCTACCGCCAGTGCGGCACGCAGACCTTCTACGAGAACCGCACCGTGGCCTACAACGTGGTCTACGAGTACGCTGGACGCCAGTACAACGTGCAGATGCCGCAGGACCCCGGCCCGACCATCCGCCTCAACGTGTCGCCCGCGGACGCACTGCCCCCTCAGGGCTACGCCCCGCCGGTCTACAACAACGCACCGGTCTACCGCCCGCAGACCGAGTACTACCCGTCCAACACCCGCATCACCATCGGCACCGAGTACTACCCGCGCTACCAGGTGTCGCCGGGCGTGGTCTACATCAACGGCTACCGGCCGGGCTATCGGCACGACGACCGCCGCTTCCGGGACGGTCACCGCGACCACGACCGCTGGGAGCGAAGGTAAGCCCCGCCCTCTGCGGCCTGCCTCAGGCGAACAACGAAAAAGCGACCCGAGGGTCGCTTTTTTTGTGGTCGATCGAGATCCGATCAGCCTTGCTGCTGCAGTGCTGCGATCCGCTCTTCGATCGGCGGGTGGGTCGAGAACAGCTTGCCCAGGCCACCGGTGATGCCGAGCGCCTGCATGGTCTTGGGCAACTCGCCGGGGGTGAGGCCACCCAGGCGGGCCAGCGCATTGATCATGGGCTGCTTGCGACCCATGAGACCGGCGGCGCCCGCGTCGGCGCGGAACTCGCGCTGGCGGCTGAACCAGGCCACGATGATGGCGGCCAGGAAACCCAGCACGATGTCCATCACGATGGTGGTCACCATGTAGCCGATGCCGGGGCCCGAGGAGTTGCTGTCGCCCTTGCGCAGGAAGCTGTCCACCGCGTAGCCGATCACGCGGCTGAGGAACACCACAAAGGTGTTCATCACGCCCTGGATCAGCGTCATGGTGACCATGTCGCCGTTGGCAACGTGGGCCACTTCGTGGCCGATCACGGCTTCGACTTCTTCCTTGGTCATGTTCTGCAGCAGGCCGGTGGACACCGCCACCAGCGCCGAGTTCTTGAACGCACCGGTGGCAAACGCGTTGGGCGCGCCTTCAAAGATGGCGACCTCGGGCATGCCGATGCCGGCCTTGTCGGCAAAGCGGCGCACGGTTTCCACGATCCAGGCCTCGTCGGCCGTCTGCGGCTGGCTGATCACACGCGCGCCGGTGCTGAACTTGGCCATGGGCTTGCTGATCAGCAACGAGATGATGGCACCGCCAAAGCCGATGACGAGCGAGAACCCGGCCAGCGCCGTCATGTTCAGGCCGTTGGCCGTGAGGAAGCGGTCCACACCCAGGATGCGGGTGGTGACCAGCAACACCGCCATCACGGCGAAGTTGGTCAGGACGAACAGCAGGATGCGTTTCATGGGGACTCCGAGGAATGTCAAGGACAACGGGATGATAAGTGGGGCCGGATGCACGGTTCTTCAAGCGGCGCTGCCTTCGGGCACCCCCCTGGTTCAGACTTGGGGCAGCAAAAACCGGCGCTCCCACGCGCTGATCTCGTTCAAGAAGCTCTCGTGCTCCAGTGCCTTGACCGCCAGATAAGCGCGCACGAAGCGCTCGCCCAACAAGCGGGGTGCCTGGGCACTCGCCGCCATTTGTTCATGGGCGGTTGAAAAAGTTCGCGGCAAGTCGCGCGGCTGGTCGTAACCGTTGCCGGTCACCGGCTCGCGCGGCTCGCAGCGCGCCTGCAGCCCGGCCAGACCGGCGGCCAGCGTGGCGGCCGTGGCCAGGTAGGGGTTGGCGTCGGCGCCGGCCAGCCGGTTTTCCACGCGGCGCGCGGCGGGCGGGCTCACCGGCACCCGCAGGCCGGCGGTGCGGTTGTCGTGCCCCCAGGCCACGTTGGTGGGCGCCTGGCTGCCGCTCACATAGCGCCGGTAGGAGTTGACCGTGGGCGCGTAAACGAGCATGAGGTCGGGCGTGAAGGCTTGCAGACCACCGATGTAATGCAAAAAGGCGTCGCTGGCGGACCCGTCGGCTTGGCTGAAGATGTTGCTGCCTTCGGCGTCCACCACGCTCTGGTGCAGGTGCATGGAGCTGCCGGCCTCACCCGCCAGGGGCTTGGCCATGAACACGGCGTTCAGCCCGTGCTGCAGGGCGATCTCGCGCGCCGCGGTCTTGAACAGGAAGGCCTGGTCGGCCACCGCCACCGGGTCGCCGTGCAGCAGGTTGATCTCGTACTGGCAGGGGCCCACCTCGTGCAGCCAGGTGTCGGCCCGGATGCCCAGGGCGTCGATGGCGGCATGGAAGGCGTCCCAGAACGGCGCCAGTTCGTTGAGCGCGTTCAGGCTGAAAGCCGACTGGCCCACCTCGGGCCGGCCGCCGCGTCCCAGCGGGGCGGTGAGTGGTTGCGCCGGGTCGGTCATGGCGGCGGTCAGGTAGAACTCGATCTCGGGCGCCACCACCGGCGTGAGCCCCATGGCCTGGTAGCGCGCCACCACGTTTTTCAGCACCGAGCGCGGGGCGAATTCGCAGAGGCTGCCGTCGAGCTCCACGCAGTCGTGCACCGCCAGGTAGCGCGGCACGCTGGCCCAGGGTGCCCGCTTGAGCGTGGACAGGTCGGGCACCAGGCGCACGTCGGGGTCGCTGTCGGGGAAGATGGGGTCGTAGGAATACTCGCCGGTGACGCATTGCATGGGAATGGCCTGGCAAATGCGCAGTTCGCCCCCCGCCGCGAAGCTGGTGGCCGGCATGAGCTTGCCGCGCGGGTAGCCGGTGACGTCGGCAAACAGGCACTCCACGTCGCGCACGCCGCTGGCGCGGAAGTGGGCGGCGAGTTCGGCGCGGTCGGCGTCTTGCGCCAGATTCAGGTGGGCCCACGAGGGCGGGATCGGCAAGGTCATGGGGAGTCCATTGGAAGGCTGGCGCGCCGGGGACGGAACACGCCGGCGTCGGCATAGTAAGCAGGATCGTCGTTCGCCGGCCACCAGCCCGGCACACCCAGCACCGGCAAGGGTGTGAACGGCTTGGTGGCCAGCAGCGGTGCGCTCAGGCCCTGGGTCAGCCAGGCGTCCCAGGCTGCGAGGTCGTCACCCAGGTCCATCGGCACCGGCGTGCGCAACACGTGGGCGGTGATCGACTTGTAAGGCGCGACCATTTTTTCGAGCAGGGCGTGGCCAAACAGCACCAGCCGAGCTTGCGCCCAGAGCGGGCGCAGCGTCACGAAAAGCCGGTGCCAGTCGCGCGCGGCCAGCGCCTCCCACAGCGCCTCGGGCGCCTGCAGCAGCGCTGCGTTTTCGTCGAACAAGGTCAACGCATCGCGCACCGGCCCTCGCACCTCGCGCACGCCGGCGGCTGCGATCTCGGCCGCCTGCAGGCGGTTCAGCCGCTGCTTGGTCCGCGGAAAGCGCAACCAGCACAGGCCGTTGAAAAAGTCGTGCAGGTTCTCGCGCGTGGGTACGCAACCCGTGTCGAAGATGAACTGCTCGTAGGCGGTCCCCGGCGGCAGCGTGGTCTGGGGCACGAAGCGGACCGGGCCAGCCGGCAACGCACCCAGCGCGTGCGTCAAGTCGTGGCCGGCGCTCAGGTGGCCTTGAACCGCCCTGCCGTCGGCGGCCACCGGTCCAAACCAGGGTTCGGACCAGTCCGGCGACGCGCCGCCCAACATCAGGCCTGCAGGCGCCAGGGCAGCACTTCCCCGCCGCGCAGCGGCTTGAGGTCGGCCTCGCCGAAGCGGAAGCTCTCGGGAGTCGTCCAGCTTTCGCGTTTCAGGGTGACGCTGCCGCTGTTGCGCGGCAGGCTGTAGAAAGCCGGGCCGTTGAAGCTGGCGAAAGCTTCCAGTTTGTCGAGTGCGCCCACCGCGTCGAAGGCCTCGGCGTACATCTCGATCGCGGCGTGCGCGGTGTAGCAGCCCGCGCAACCGGTGGCGTGTTCCTTCAGGTGGGCCGGGTGCGGTGCGCTGTCGGTGCCGAGGAAGAAGCGGTCGTTGCCGCTGGTGGCGGCGGCCAGCAAGGCCTGGCGGTGGGTTTCGCGCTTGAGCACCGGCAGGCAGTAGTAGTGCGGGCGGATGCCGCCGGTGAAGATGGCATTGCGGTTGTAGAGCAGGTGGTGCGCGGTGAGCGTGGCCGCCGTGAACGGACCGGCCTCGGCCACGTACTGCGCCGCCTCTTTCGTGGTGATGTGCTCGAACACCACCTTGAGTTCGGGGAAGTCGCGGCGCAGCGGGATCATCTGCTGGTCGATGAACACGGCTTCGCGGTCGAACAGGTCGATGTCGGGCGAGGTCACCTCACCGTGCACCAGCAGCAGCAGGCCAGCGCGCTGCATGGCTTCCAGCGTCTTGTGCGTCTTGCGGATGTCGGTCACGCCCGCGTCGCTGTTCGTGGTGGCGCCAGCGGGGTAGAGCTTGGCCGCGACCACACCGGCGTCCTTGGCGCGCGCGATCTCGTCGGCGGGCAGGTTGTCGGTGAGGTAGAGCGTCATCAGCGGCTCGAAGTCCATGCCTTCGGGCACGGCAGCACGGATGCGGTCGCGGTACGCCACGGCCTGCGCCGCGGTGGTCACCGGCGGCTTGAGGTTGGGCATGATGATCGCGCGACCGAACTGGGCGGCGGTGTGTGGCACCACGGTGCGCAGGGCGTCACCGTCGCGCACGTGCAGGTGCCAGTCGTCGGGGCGGGTGATGGTCAGGGTGTCGAGAGGGCTGTTCATGGCGTGATTGTCCCACTGGCCTGCCCATCAACAACAGCGCGAGCGATCGGACATATCCGGCGCACGGTGTCTTGACCAAGGCTCCCGAGGGTCCGGCTCCGCCGTCCCCAGGGTGCGCCCCCCTTGAGGGGGGACGCGCGAAGCGCGGCGGGGGGTGCCCCTTTAGTGCGCGAGGATCTTGTTGAGGAAGTCCTTGGTGCGCGGCTGGCGGTCTTCGGGCTTGCCGAAGAAGTCGTCTTTCGAGCAGTCTTCCAGGATCTTGCCGCCCACGTCCATGAAGATCACGCGGTTGCTGACCTTGCGCGCGAAACCCATCTCGTGCGTCACGCACATCATGGTCATGCCTTCGTTCGCCAGGCCGATCATGACGTCGAGCACCTCGCCGACCATCTCGGGGTCGAGCGCGGAGGTGGGTTCGTCAAACAGCATCACGATCGGGTCCATGGACAGCGCACGTGCAATCGCCACGCGCTGCTGCTGACCACCCGAGAGCTGGCCGGGGAACTTGTCCTTGTGCAGCGACAGGCCCACGCGGTCGAGCATCTTGAGGCCGCGCTTCTTGGCTTCATCGGGGTTGCGGCCCAGCACCTTGATCTGGGCGATCGTGAGGTTCTCGGTCACCGACAAATGCGGAAACAGTTCGAAATGCTGGAACACCATGCCCACGCGGCTGCGCAGCTTGGGCAGGTCGGTCTTGGGATCGTGCACCGGCACGCCGTCCACGGTGATCTCGCCCTTCTGGAAGGGCTCGAGCGCGTTGATGGTCTTGATGAGGGTCGACTTGCCCGAGCCCGACGGGCCGCAGACCACGACCACTTCACCCTTCTGGATGTTGGTGGAGCAATCGGTCAGCACCTGGACGCTGCCGTACCACTTGGAGACGTTCTTGAGTTCAATCATGGCAATTCCTGGGTAACGGATGCATCAACGGATGATGGCGATCTTTTTGTGCAGTTGTTTGACGGACCACGACAGCGCGTAGCACATGACGAAATACACCACGGCGGCGGCCAGGTAGGCCTCGATCGGACGACCGAAGTTCTTGCCTGCGACCTCGAAGCCCTTGAGCATGTCGTAGGCACCGATGGCGTAGACCAGCGAGGTGTCCTGGAACAGGATGATGGTCTGGGTGAGCAGCACCGGCAGCATGTTGCGGAATGCCTGCGGCAGCACCACCAGCTTCATGTTCTGGCCGTAGGTCATGCCCAGCGCCTGGCCCGCGTTCACCTGACCCCGGGGAATGGACTGGATGCCCGCGCGCATGATTTCGCTGAAGTACGCTGCCTCGAAGGCAATGAAGGTGATCACCGCCGACACCTCGGCACCGATGGGCCGCCCGATCAGCAGCGGCACCAACAGGAAGAACCACAGGATCACCATCACCAGCGGAATGCTGCGCATGCCGTTGACGTAGATGGTGGCCGGCGCCTCAAGCCACTTCTTGCCCGACAGGCGCATGAGCGCGAGCACGGTGCCGAAGAGGATGCCGCCGATGGTGGCCACGATGGTCAACATCACGCTGAAGTACAGACCCTTCAGCACGAAGTTGGTGATCAGGTCCCAGTTGTAGAAGGAAAAATCGAGATTCAAGTTCATCTCAATGTCCTCCCGATCCACCGGCCACGACGAAGCCCGGGATGCGCGCGCGCTTTTCGATGAAGGCCATGATGCGGTTGATGGCGAAGGCCGAGACGATGTACAGACCCGTGACGGCGAGGTAGACCTCGACGCCGCGCGAGGTCTCTTCCTGCGCCTGCATGGCGAACATGGTGAGTTCGGAGACCGACACCGCGAACGCCACCGAGGAGTTCTTGAAGATGTTCATGGTCTCGCTGGTCAGCGGCGGGATGATGATGCGAAACGCCATGGGCAGCAGCACATAGCGGTAGTACTGGAAGGTGGTGAAGCCCATCGCCATGCCCGCATAACGCTGGCCACGCGGCAGGGCCTGGATGCCCGAGCGCACCTGCTCGGCGATGCGCGCCGAGGTGAAGAAGCCCAGGGCGAACACCACGAGCACGAAGCCCGGCACGCCCTGCAGCACATTGAACATGGAAGGCAGCACGTGGTACCAGAGGAAGATCTGCACCAGCAACGGGATGTTGCGGAACAGCTCCACCCAGGCGTTGCCCAGACGCACCACCATGGGTCGATCGGGCAGCGTGCGCAGCGTGCCGATCAGGATGCCCAACACCAGCGCCAGCAACAGGGCCAACAGCGCGACCGACACCGTCCAGCCCCAGGCCGACAGCATCCAGTCGAGGTAGGTGATGTCGCCCCCCTTGCCAAAGCAGCCCTGCACCACCTGCCGCTCAATGGTGTCCTCGCAGAACACCTGCCAATCCCAGCTCATAGGAGCCCTTTCTTTTTACCGTCCACGCAGCGCCCCAGAAAATGGGGGCGTCTACGAAAACGCCCCTTCAAATGGTCCACTTGAAGGGGCGTGCCAGAAGCTTGCGCGCTTACTTCTTGGCGTAGTCTTCCATCGGCTTGTCGTTCGGCGCAGCCCAGGCCGCCTTGGTCGCGTCGGAGATCGGCAGGCCGATCTTCACGTTGGCGGGCGGAATCGGCTGCATGAACCACTTGTCGTACAGCTTGGCGAGCGAGCCGTCGGCGATCTGGCGCTTGATGCTGTCGTCCACGGCTTTCTTGAACGCGGGATCGTCCTTGCGCACCATGCAGGCGATCGGCTCGACCGACAGCACTTCACCGACGATCTTGAAGTCGGCGGGGTTCTTGGCTTTGGAGATGTTGGCCGCCAGGATGGAGCCGTCCATCACGAACGCGTCGGCACGGCCCGACTCGAGCAGCAGGAAGCTGTCGGCGTGGTCCTTGCCGTAGACCTCCTTGAAGTCGATACCGCCAGCGCGCTCGTTCCTGCGCAGGGTCTGCACCGAGGTGGTGCCGGTGGTGGTGGCCACGTTCTTGCCGGCCAGGTCCTTGATGCCGTTGATGCCGGAGTTGGCCTTCACCGCAATGCGCACTTCTTCCACGTAGGTCGTCACGGCGAACGACACGTCTTTCTGGCGCGTGGCGTTGTTGGTGGTCGAGCCGCACTCGATGTCCACCGTGCCGTTTTGCACCAGGGGGATGCGGTTCTGCGAGGTGACAGGCTGGTACTTCACTTCCAGCGCCGTCAGGCCCAGCTTCTTGCGGATGTCGGAGAGGACGATCTCGCCCATCTCGGTGTGGAAGCCGACGTACTTGCCGTTGCCCAGGGTGTAGCCCAGGCCGGACGACTCACGCACGCCCAGGGACACACTGCCGGACGCCTTGATCTTGGCCAGCGTGTCGCCGGTTTGAGCCAGGGCGCTGCTGGCGGCCAGTGCGGTCACGGCCCATGCGAGCAGGTGTTTCTTCATATCTATCTCCTTGCTTGTGAAAAAAACGAAAGGTGAACGTTTGTCGTCGGGATGTGGTCACGATCAACAACGGGGACCACGAATCATGCGTTGCATGCAACCTCCGTACCACCCGGGAAACCCCACTGGGTAAAGGTCTGGATTCAGGTCAGCCCGCCAATGTAGCCAGCGCCGTTGGTGAAAGCCAATGCCGTTTGCAGCGCCGGTCATGCAAACCGTTCATGTCCGAATTTACCCCAATGGTCGAGCTCGCCGGTTGACGATAGGACTTCAAGCGAAAACGTTCAGGAGGCTCCCAGCCGTTGTTGAAGGTCGCTCCAGAATTTTTCCACCGGGCCCTTGGCCTTGCGCGCAGCGGGCCGCTCGCGGTAGATGCGGATGTCCAGCGCCGTCTCCAGTCCGCCGCCGGCAGAGACCAGCTTGCGCGCAGCCACTTCGTTGCGCACCGCACTGGCCGGCAGAAAGGCGATGCCGTGGCCTTCCAGCGCCATGGCCTTGAGCCCTTCGGCCATGTCGGTCTCGTAGATGCGGTCCAGGTGCACCGGAACGCTGCTTTGTTTGAGCATCTGGTCCACCGCGCGTCCCAGATAAGCGCCGGGCGCATAGGCCAGGTACGGCTGTGGCTGGTGAACCAGTCCCGGCAGGGCATGGCTGGGAGCGCCCGCAGCGGTGGGTTTCACATAGGGCGCCAGCAACTCGCGGCCCAGCGGCAGCATTTCGTAGCGGTTGGCATCGAGCTGGATCGGCTGCGATTCGTGGTGGTAGGCAATGAGCAGGTCGCAACTGCCTTCCACCAGCCGCAGCACGGCATCGTGCACGTTCAGCGCAATCAGGCGACTCTTGATCGGACCACAGGTTTCGCGCAGACCCGACAGCCACGATGGGAAAAACGTGAAAGCCAGCGTGTGCGGCACGGCAAATTCGATCACATCTTGCGCTGCCGCTGTGTGGGCCCGCAGCATCGCGCGGGTGCTTTGCAGGGACTGCAGCATTTCCAGCGACTGGTCGTACAAGGTCTGGCCAGCGGGCGTGAGACGGGTGGGGTAAGACGACCGATCCACCAGGTCGGTGCCCGCCCAGGCCTCCAGCGACTGGATGCGCCGCGAAAAGGCCGGCTGGGTGACGTGGCGCAATTGCGCGGAGCGGCTGAAGCTGCGCGTTTCAGCCAGGCTGACGAAATCTTCGAGCCACTTGGTTTCCATGGGGCGCGATTATGGCGTGGCCCTACCCTTCCAGCACCAGCCGCACCGACGCCACATACAGCTGCTCCATCGCATCCAGCGGCTGCACGGCGGCGGCGCGGTCCTGCAGGTGGCGCGCCTCGTCCATGCGTTTGTGGCCGCCCAGCATGATCAGCCCGTTGGCGTATTCGGACAGCGTGACGGCCGAGTCGGGGTTGAGCGCCAGGGCCTTCTGGTAGAGCGCCAGCCCGACGTCCTTGCTGGCACCGTGTGTCATGCCCCCGACCAGGGCACCCACCTTGTCGATCACTTCGGCGTGGTAACCCGCCAGAGCGAGGTGCGCGTCGGCGTGTCGGGGTGCCAGCGCAATGGTGGTCTCCAGCGCCTGGCGGATCTTGACACCCAGACCTTGCGTGAGGGCCTTGGCCACGCTGATGCACTGGCTGTAGCGTGCCATCGCGTAAGCCTGCCAGTACCAGGCACCGGCGTTGTTCGGTTCGCGCTTTTGCAGGGCTTCGGCTCTTGCGGCGGCCTCCAGCAACAGCTGTTGGCGCGCATGTTCGCGCGGCTCCAGGTAATTGGCGTAAATGCAGGTGGCCTTGTTCGCCACGTTCATGCCGACGTCACCCAAAGCCAGGCCGGCGTGGGCGGCGCGCTGGAACTCGCCGTTGTGGAACAGCACCCAGGCTTCCAGCACGTCGGCGCGTTCGGGCCAGGGTTCGGCATCCCCCGTGTGCAGACGGTCCCACTGCTGTTGAAGGTGAGCGCCATCGAACCGGGGGTTCACGGTCCACGGAAAAGGGGTCCAGTTGTCCATCGTTGTCTCCTCGTGCATCAGGCGCCCGGGCTGTAGGCCGCCGTGAGATGGATCAGGTGCTGCCGCTGCGAGCTCTCCAGGTAGGGCGCCAGCAGGTTGAGCACATGGTAAGCGCCACGCATCAGGGCCTGCTGCGCGTTGTCGGGCTCCAGTGCGTGTCGCGGATCGCGCACGTACTCAAAACTGAGCCAGTAAGTGAGCACCACCACCATGCTGTCGGCGGTGGGCTCCATTTCGCGCGCGTCCATCGTCACCGCGCTGTGGCGGCTGAGGGCCGCGAGCAGTTGGCGGATGGCGCGCGTCTTGTTCTTCAGCACGTCCTGAAAATGGGTCTCCAGCATGCGGTTCTTCGAGAGAAGATCGTTGAGATCGCGGTAGAGAAACCGGTACTCCCAGATGATCTCGAACAGCGAGTGCAGGAAGAACCAGGCGTCCTCGACGTTGCGCACGCTTTCGCTGGCGCCCAACAACTCACCCAGCGCTTTTTCGTACCGCTCGAACAGCGAGTTGATCAGCTCATCCTTGGCCGGGTAGTGGTAATACAGGTTGCCCGGGCTGATGCCGAGTTCGGCCGAGATCAGCGTGGTCGAGACATTGGGCTCGCCGAAGCGGTTGAAGAGCTCGAGCGTGACCTCGAGGATGCGCTCGGCGGTGCGGCGCGGCGCTTTCTTGGCCATGGCGCTCAGCGGCCCAGGGCCGGTTCGCCGAGCCGGCGCTGCAGGTCGTCCAGGGTGGCGTGCAGTTGCCGCCCCACCGCGGTCTGGGCGGGCACGGACGGTTCTTTCACCAGGTGCAGGTCAGCATTGTTCAGCGACGCTGTGTTCAGCGTGACACCATGGCGCGCCAGCTTGGGCTCCAGCTCGGCCTGTCGCTCTCGCAGCATCTTGCGCGTCTGCTGATACGCGTGTTCGGCCAGTTCGCGGCGCTGGCGGTAGCTGAAGGTGTTGGCGGTGAACAGCTTGGCGTCGCGCTGGTCGGGCTCGATCAGCACGATGTCGCTGCCCGGGTAAAGACGCTCGTAGTTCTTCATGCCCAGCTCCAACCGCGAATGGATCATGGAGCGGAAGGTCTGGCTCATCACCGCGGGGAAACCACCCTCGACCAACGAAGGAATGTGGTCGGTCTGCTCGCCCACGGCATGCGCGCGAAAGGGCACCAGGGGGTTCAGGCACAGCAGCAGGCCCACGCCTTCATCGAGCGCCACGGTGGCGTGCAAGGTCTTCTTGAGTGCACCGTCCACATAGTGCTGACCGTCGATCTCCACCGGCGGAAACAGGCCGGGCAAGGCGGCGCTGGCCTGGATCGCGCGCGAAATTGGAACATGGTCCCACCCGGCCTTGCCAAACGGCGCGGCCTCGCCGGTGTCGAGTTGCGTGGCCACCAGCGTGAGGCGCGCGCGCAAGCGGCGGAAATCGTTGGTGCGCCCGGGCTGGCTGAACATCCGCTCGATCTGGTGGTGGATCCCTTCGTTGTCCAGCACACCGGTGGGCAGGACCGCGCCGAGCCGCTCGAACGCGTTGGTGAAGTCCTTGCCCTTCATCCCCCAAGACCACAGCGCGCTGCCCAGCAGCCCGGGCAGTCGCTGCAGTCGGCTGCCGAACTCATTCCATGCGGGCTTGAGCAGCCAGGCTGGGTCAAAGTTGTCGGTGCCGCGGCGGTCCTCGATGAACGCTTCACAGAGCTGCCGAGGTGTCATCCCGTTGGCCAGACCCGCCACGATGAAGCCCCCCGCAGACACGCCGACGTAATGGTCGCAGCGGTTGAGATCGAGGCCCTCCAGGCTGTCGGCCAGTGCACAGAGCGCGCCAATTTCGTAGATGGCGCCCAGCGGTCCGCCACCGGCGAGCGCCAAGGCAATGCGAGGCACAGCGGCCTTGCCCGAACGACTTTTCGCCGGCCTGGGAGAAGGCTCGGGGTGGGCGTCGTGCGGTGTCGTCATGCGTTTGAGTGTAGACCGCTGGGGCCACGGAAAGTGCTGCGTTGCAGCATGGCGTGCAGACGCAAAAAAGGGGCGCGAACGCCCCTGTTTTCGTTGCGGCCCTCAGGCTTCACAGCGCTTACGCCGCAGCGGCCTTGCGGGTTGTCTTGCGGGCGGCGGTCTTGGCCGCCACCTTCTTGGCTGCAGGCTTGGCAGCCGCCTTCTTCGCAGGTGCGGCCTTGCGGGCTGCGGTCTTGGCGGGGGCCTTGCCGGCGAGTTGCTGCACGTGCTGGTTGAGCGCGTCGATGCGCTGGATCAGCGCGTCCACATCGCGCGCCGAGGGCACGCCCAGCTTGTTGAGGGCCTTGGCCACGCGCTCTTCGAAGATCGACTCGAGCTTGTCCCACTGGCCCGAAGCCTTGGAAGAAATGTCGGTGGCCATGCTGCTGACCTTGTTGGTGGCTTCGGAAATGCGCTCTTCGGCCACGGCCTGGGTCTTGCGCTGGATCGACAGGCCTTCCTTGACCAGCGACTCGAAGGCCTTGCCGCCCTCTTCCTGCGCCTTGGCGAAAGCGCCGAGACCGGCCAGCCAGATCTGCTGGGCCGAGTCCTTGATGGCGCCGGAGAGTGGGGAGTTGAACGCCTGGGCCGAAGCCTTTTTGTCGCTGCCGTTTTTCTGGATCTTCTTGACCATGGTGTGCTCCTGCGGGTTGAGATGGATGGACAGGCCGGGGCCCGAGTGCAACCACTGTACGGGCAGGCCCCACGCCCTGTGTAGGGGCGCAAGACTAATGCCGGCGCGGCGTACGCGGGTTTTTGCGGAATGGGCGCGGACACTTGGTGGACAAGAATGGAAGGCGTTTCGCCTCGCTCACACCCCATCTGTTCCAGGAGACCTTCATGCATTACTTCGTCACCGGTGCCACCGGCTTCATCGGCAAGCGCCTGGTGGGCAAGCTGCTCCAGCGCAAGGGCGCGGTGGTGCACTTCCTCATCCGACAGGAAAGCGAAGGCAAGGTGGCGGGGCTGCGGGAGTACTGGGGCGTGGGCGCGGCGCGCGCGGTACCGGTGTTCGGCGACCTCACCAGCAAGAAGCTGGGTGTCTCACTTGAGGAGACCAAGGCGCTGAAAGGCCAGATCGACCATTTCTATCACCTGGCCGCGGTGTACGACCTGGAGGCCGACGCCGAGAGTCAGATCGCGGTGAACGTGGACGGCACGCGCAACACGGTGGAGTTCGCCAAGGCCATCGGCGCCGGCCACTTCCACCACGTGTCGTCGATCGCCGCCGCCGGGCTGTACGAAGGTGTGTTCCGAGAAGACATGTTCGACGAGGCCGAGGGCCTGGACCACCCTTACTTCATGACCAAGCACGAGAGCGAGAAGATCGTGCGCCAGGAATGCAAGGTGCCTTGGAGCGTGTACCGCCCCGCCGCGGTGGTGGGTGACAGCCAGACCGGCGAGATGGACAAGATCGACGGGCCGTACTACTTCTTCAAACTCATCCAGCGCCTGCGCCAGATCCTCCCCCCGTGGATGCCCAGCGTGGGCCTGGAGGGCGGGCGCATCAACATCGTGCCGGTGGACTTTGTGGTCGATGCACTCGACCACATCAGCCACCTCAAACGCAGCAGCGGCGCCTGTTTCCACCTGGTGGACCCCATGGGCTACCGCGTGGGCGACGTGCTCGACATCCTGAGCAAGGCGGCCCACGCGCCGAAGATGAACCTGTTCATCAACGCCGCGCTGATGGGCTTCATTCCCAAGAGCGTGAAGAAGGGCCTGATGGCGTTGGCGCCCGTGCGCCGCGTCTACAAGGCCATCATGCAAGACCTCGGCTTGCCCGAGGAGATGATGACCTTCGTCAACTACCCCACGCGCTTTGACTGCCGCGACACGCTGGCCGCGCTCAAAGGCAGCGGCATTGCGTGCCCGAACTTCAAGGACTACGCGTGGCGGCTGTGGGACTACTGGGAACGCCACCTCGACCCCGACCTGCACATCGACCGCAGCCTCAAAGGCACGGTGGCGGGCAAGGTGGTGCTGGTCACCGGCGGCAGCTCGGGCATTGGTCTCGCAGCAGCCCACAAGTTCGCCGAGGCGGGCGCCATCACGATCATCTGCGGGCGCGATCAGGACAAGCTCGACGAAGCCTGCAAGGAGGCGAAAGACAAGGGCTACGAGTTCGTCGCCTACCCGGCCGACATCGCCGACATGGCGGACGCCGACCGCTTCGTGCAACTGCTGGTGGCCAACCACGGCGGCGTGGACTTCCTGATCAACAACGCCGGCCGCTCGATCCGCCGCGCCATCGAAGGCAGTTACGACCGTTTCCACGACTTCGAGCGCACCATGCAGCTCAACTACTTCGGCTGCCTGCGCGTGACCATGGGCCTTCTGCCCGGCATGGTGGCCAAACGCAAGGGCCATGTGGTCAACATCAGCTCCATCGGCGTGCTGACCAACGCGCCCCGGTTCAGCGCCTACGTGGCGAGCAAGGCCGCGCTGGACGCCTGGACGCGCTGTGCCTCCAGCGAGTTCGCCGACCAGGGCATCAGCTTCACCACCATCAACATGCCGCTGGTGCGCACGCCCATGATCGCGCCGACCCAGATCTACAAGAACGTGCCGACGCTCTCACCCGAAGAAGCCGCCGACATGATCGCGCAGGCCTGCATCTTCAAGCCGGTGCGCATCGCCACCCGCCTGGGCATCACCGGCCAGGTGATGCACGCCATGGTGCCGCGGGTGGCGCAGATCGTGATGAACACGAGCTTCCGCATGTTCCCGGATTCGTCGGCGGCCAAGGGGGAGAAGGGGGCGAAGCAGCAGTTGTCGGCGGAGGCGGTGGCCATGCAGCAGATGATGCGGGGGATTCACTTCTGATCTCTTTGTCTTTTGAAGTGGTGTTTTTTCTTTCGTGGCAGGCCGGGTCTCGGCCCGGCGGCCGAGCTACTTTTCTTTGCTTCGCCAAAGAAAAGTAGCCAAAAGAAAAGCGAGCCGAAGTCCGGGGCCCTGCGGGCTTCCTTGCGCTGCTCAGCCCGGCCACACGGCCACAAACGGGTTCGGGTTCGGACTCCCCCTCAGGCGCGCGTGTCTTGCTCCCCCGCCGTCATTCGCTGGCGAGTAGCGCAGGAGCGCCCGGACAAGGGGCGCACATGTCCGAAGGACGCGCAGCGGACAAGTTTGTGCGCACCCCGGGCGATCCGAGCAACGCAGCGTGCCCGCAGCGAAGCGAATGGACAGCGAATTCGGCTCGCCTTTTCTTTGCTTACTTTCTTTTGGCGAAGCAAAAGAAAGTGAGTCGGCCGCCGGGCCGAGACCCGGCCTGCGACGAAAGAAACAACAACCCGACAAAGAGCCTAGTCAGCCCCACTCTGCTGCAAAGCCCACATCCCCGCATAAACCCCACCCCGCGCCACGAGGTCCGAATGCGTCCCGCGCTCCACGATCTCCCCGTTCACCAACACGAGGATTTCGTGAGCGTCCACCACGGTGGAGAGTCGGTGAGCAATCACCAGCGTGGTCTTGTTGCGCGCGGCCGTCTTCAGCTCGGTCTGAATCGCGCGCTCGTTGGCCGAATCCAGCGCTGACGTGGCCTCGTCGAAGATCACGATGGGGGGGTTCTTCAGCAGGGTGCGGGCGATCGCCACGCGCTGCTTTTCGCCACCCGAGAGCTTGAGACCGCGCTCGCCCACCATGGTCCGGTAGCCCAGCGGCAGCCGCTCGATGAAGCTGTGGATGTGCGCGGCCTGCGCGGCCTGCACCGCGGCGTCGTGCCCGGCCTCGGGGCGGCCGTAGAGGATGTTGTATTCGATGGTGTCGTTGAACAGCACCGTGTCCTGCGGCACGATGCCGATGGCCTGGCGCACGCTGGACTGCGTGACCTGCTTGATGTCCTGGTCGTTGATGGTGATGCGGCCGAAACCGTGCGGGCCTGCCTCGGCACCGTTCGATGCATTGGTCACGTCGTAGAAGCGATACAGAAGACGCGCCAGCGTGCTCTTGCCGGACCCTGAAGGACCCACCACCGCCACCGTCTTGCCGGACGGGATCTCGAAGCTGATGCCGTGCAGGATCTCGCGCGCCGGCTCGTACGAGAAACGCACGTTCTCGAACTTCACCGCGGGCGGGCCGTCCAGCACCAGCGGCTGGGCGTCGGGTGAATCCGCGATCTCGCGCTCTTTCTCCAGCAGCACAAACATCTTGTCCAGGTCGGTCAGGCTCTGCTTGATCTCGCGGTAGAGCACGCCCAGGAAACCCAGCGGGATGTAGAGCTGGATCATGAAGGCGTTGACCATCACCAGATCGCCCAGCGTCATCTCGCCATTGACCACGCCCTCCGTCGCGCGGTAGAGCATGAGCACCAGGGCCACCGCGATCACCAGCTGCTGCCCGGTGTTGAGCATGGACAGCGTGGTCTGGCTCTTGATGCGGGCGCGGCGCAGTTTCTCCAGCGCCTCGTCGTAGCGGCGCCCTTCGAACGCTTCGTTGTTGAAGTACTTCACCGTCTCGTAGTTCAGCAGCGAGTCGATGGCGCGGGTCTGGCTGGTGGACTCCAGCTCGTTCATCTCGCGGCGGAACTTGGTGCGCCACTCGGTCACCACCACGGTGAACGTGATGTAGAGCACCAGCGCCACCAGCGTGATCCACACGTAGCCCATGTCGAACTGGGTGCCCAGCAGCGCCAGCACCATGGCCACCTCGATCAGCGTGGGGATGATGCTGTAGAGCGAGTACGAAATGAGCGATTGCACGCCGCGCGTGCCGCGCTCGATGTCGCGCGTCATCCCGCCGGTCTGCCGCTCCAGATGGAAGCGCAGGCTCAGCGCGTGCAAATGGCCAAACACCTGCAGCGCGATGCTGCGCGTGGCGCCCTCGGTGGCCTTGGCAAACACCAGCTCGCGCAGCTCGGTGAACAGGCTGGTGCACAGGCGCAGGCCGCCATAGGCCAGCAGCAGGCCCAGCGGCACCACCAGCAGGGCCTCCACGCTGCCGGGCTTGATGCTCATGGCGTCGACCAGCTGCTTGAGCAGCAGCGGCACGCTCACATTGGCCATCTTGGCTGCGACCATGAAGGCCAGCGCCAGCACCACGCGCACCTTGTATTGCCAGAGGTAGGGCAACAGGCGTTGGAGCGTGGCCCAGTCGGAGCGCTGGGGTTTGGCGCCCGGGGCGCCCGCGGTGGCGGGCAGGGCGACGGAGGCTTGGGAGGGGTTGTCTGGGCGCATGCGTGAGAATCGTGAGCAACTGGAGATTGTGACCATGACCGACAAAACAAGCCCGAATCCCGAAACCACCCTGCCCCACGACAGGGAACTGGTCTTGAAAGTCATTCCCATGCCGGCGGACTGCAACGCCAACGGCGACATCTTCGGCGGCTGGGTGATGGCCCAGGTCGACCTGGCCGGCGCCGTGCTGCCGGCGCGCTACGTGCGCGGGCGCATGGCCACGGTGGCGGTGAACCAGTTCATCTTCAAGCAGCCGGTGCGCGTGGGCGACATCCTGAGCTTCTTCGCGCACGTCACCCGCGTGGGCAACACGTCGATCACGGTGCAGGTGGAGGTGTTCGCCGAACGTTTCTCGGCCCAGGGCCAGTACGTGAAGGTGACCGAAGCCAGCCTGACCTACGTGGCGATCGACATGGAAGGCCGGCCCCGGCCGATCCCGAAAGAAGGCCTGGACCTGCCGGGCGTGACGGGTTGAGCCCCGCTCAACCGGGCCAGCGCGAGCGCCACACCCGGTAAATGCGGTCGGCCAGGGCTTCGCTACCAGCCTGGTGCTCGAGCGTGGCGGCGTGCATCGAGGCCGGGTCCTGAACGCTGTCGCGGTGCAGCAGCACGTTCACCGGGTAGGCCTGGCCGGGGGTCTCCATCCAGTCCTGGATCTTGGCCGGTGTGATCTCGATGTGGAACTGCATGGCCAGGTGCTGTCGCAGGGCGAACGCCTGGTGCGCGCAGGTGCGGCTTGAAGCCAGCAGCTCGGCGCCGGGTGGCAATTCCACAAAGTTGTCCTGGTGCCACTGGTAGACCGTGGCTGGTTCGGCATCACCCAGCCATTCGCGGGCGGCGGGGGTGTCGCTTCGGGTGAAAGGCCACCAACCGACCTCGGGCTGTGGCAGCCGCTCCACCCGCCCGCCGAACGCGCGCGCCATGAGCTGGCCGCCGAGGCAGTGACCGATGACGGGAATGCCCAGCGCATCCGCTTCGAGGATCAGCGTTTCCGCCTGGCGCAACGTGGGGCGGTCGTCGTTGGCGCTCCAGGCACCGCCCAGCACGGCCAGCCCCCGGTAGCCGCGCACGGAGGCGGGGTAAGCCTCGCCGGCCTCGGCGCAACGCAGATGCCAGTGGATGCCCTGCGCGTCCAGCCATTCACCCAGGTAACCCGGGCCGTCTTCCAGCAGGTGTTGCAGCACCAGCACGTCGGCCGGGGCGGAAAAGTCGGTGGATGTCATGTGCCCATCATAGGAAACCGCTCAGGACGCTGCGGCCAGCGCAGCCAGTGCGTTCAGTGGCGCGGGCACGGCCGAGGAATGGTGGTCCACGATGCGCCAAACGCCTGCGGTGCGGCGCCACGTGAAGCTGAACCGCGCCGGCACCTCGCGCAGCTGCGGCGCCGGGGACAGGGTCAAGGTGTAGTGGCCCGTGCTCACTGCTGCATCGCCGAACACCCGGGGCAGCACCTCACCCAGCGCCATGCGCGGCACGGGCCGCAGCGCGAACACGGCGTCGAAATAGGCGGCGATGCCCTGCGGCGTGGTGATGAGCTGGGCAGCGGTGGTGCCCCAGAGCACCGCCTGCGGGTCGTAAAGCGCACCGATGCCGGCCGTGTCGGCGCGGTTGAACGCCGCGATCCAGGCCTCGGTGGCGGCGAGCACCGAGGCTTCGTCGATGTCAGAACTGGCCATGGCGCCCCTGCCCTGCAGCGAAGCGCGTGGCGCCTTCGAGCGCATCGGGAATGCGCGCCTTGCCGCGCTGCCACTCCTGCAACAGCGCCTGGCCCAGCGGCAGGTCCCACTGGGCCAGCGCGCTGTGGCGGTCGGCGCGCAGGGTGGCTTGCGGGAAGGCCGCGAGCTGCCGCGCGAGGCTGATGGCGGCGTCGCGCGCCTGCCCGGTGGGCACCACGCGGTTGGCCAGGCCCATCTGCAGCGCCTCGGGTGCCTTCACCTGGCGGCCGGTGAGGATCAGGTCCATGGCGTGGCCCATGCCGATCAGGCGCGGCAGGCGCACGGTGCCGCCGTCGATCAGCGGCACGCCGAAGCGGCGGCAGTAGACGCCGAAATACGCGTCGTCCTCCATCACCCGCATGTCGCACCACAGGGCCAGCTCCATGCCGCCGGCCACGGCCGCGCCGCTCACCGCTGCGATGACCGGTTTGGAGAGTTGCAGGCGCGACGGGCCCATCGGACCCAGGGCGCGCGGGTCGTCGGCGTTGAAGTCAAGATCGAGGTCGACCGTTTCACCTTGGGCGGCGAGACGAGCGCCGTGTTGCAAGTCCCATCCGGCGCAGAAGTGACCATTGGCGCCGTGGAACACCGCGACCTTGGCGGTGGCATCGTCTTCAAACGCGAGGAAGGCGGCGTGCAGGGCGCGGGCGGTGGGGCTGTCCACCGCGTTGCGCACCTCGGGGCGGTTCAGCGTGACGATCCAGATGTCGTCTTGTTGTTCGATGGTGACGGCGGTCATTCCCACCACCCCACACGCGGCGTGTTGAGCGCTTTCTCCAGTTCGTCGCTGGTCACTTCAATGTCCATTCTCAACAAGGCCCCCGCCATGGACTTGCCGAGGTTGTCCAGCCGCAAATTGCGCGCACCACCCCCCTGCAGCGCGCCACGCAGCACGAACTTGAGCGCCAGGATGTTGGGCAGCGCCCAGGCGTCCACCTCGCCGGGCAGCCAGGGCGCAAAGTGGGCCTGCACGCGCTCGGCCGTGACCTCGCGTTCGAGAAGGGCGTAACCGGCCGCATTCCACGCGAACAGGCCGAAGTCCACCCAGTCGGCCTTGTCGCCGCTGCGGGCGT